>Ga0308163_10000129_pt1 | contig 220891 bp, 199 predicted proteins | sample PhyTR1_FD_201037 | JGI IMG/M metagenome (GOLD analysis project Ga0308163, IMG submission 201037) | Phyllosphere microbial communities from UC Gill Tract Community Farm, Albany, California, United States - DLSLT.R1 | ecosystem: Host-associated > Plants > Phyllosphere > Unclassified | place... | reverse complement strand
ACCGAAGTCAGTATTTCTGAAGCGCTACAACAACTTCTGAGATACTGGATTCCGATGTTCAGCATGGATCCCCGCCTGCGCGGGGACGACGTGTACAGACTAACTAAATAAACGTGCTACGGCGTAATCAGCGCTCGCCGCCACCCGAGCGGGCCGATGCCGGACGCGGACCGCGGTTCTGCGAACGGCCGCCATTGCCACCGCCGCCGCCGCCATTGCCGCCGCGGTTGCCCGGCTGGCCATTACGGCCGCCGCCGTTGCCGGCAGCCGCGCTACGCTGGCCCGACGGTGCGCCGCCCGGGGTGCGCGGCTTGGCGCCGCCGCCCGCATGGCCGCCGTTACCGTTGCCGTTGCCGCCGTGGGCGGCGCGGTTGCCGCCACCGCCGCCCGGACGGCCGCCGCGGCCGCCATGGCCTGGGGCGCCGCTGCGCAGCTGGATCGGCTGCGGCTTGGCGTTCAGGTCCGGCTCGAAGCCCGGGATCACTTCACGCGGCAGGGTCTGCTTGATCAGCTTTTCGATGTCTTTCAACATCTGGTGCTCGTCGACGCAGACCAGCGACACCGCTTCGCCGGTGGCGCCGGCACGGCCGGTGCGGCCGATGCGGTGCACGTAGTCTTCCGGCACGTTCGGCAGGTCGTAGTTGACCACGTGCGGCAGCTGGTCGATGTCGATGCCGCGCGCCGCGATGTCGGTGGCGATCAGCGCGGTCAGGCTGCCGTCCTTGAACTCGGCCAGCGCCTTGGTGCGCGCCGACTGGCTCTTGTTGCCGTGGATCGCCATGGCGCCGATGCCGTCCTTGCCGAGCTGCTCGACCAGCTTGTTGGCGCCGTGCTTGGTGCGGGTGAACACCAGCACCTGCTTCCAGTCGTTGGTCTTGATCAGGTGGGCCAGCATCGGGTGCTTCTTGTCGCGGTCGACCGGGTGGATGGTCTGCGCGATCACTTCCACGGTCGAGTTGCGGCGTGCGACTTCGATCAGTGCCGGGTTGTCCAGCAGCTTGTCGGCCAGGGCCTTGATCTCGTCCGAGAAGGTGGCCGAGAACAGCAGGTTCTGGCGCTTCGGCGGCAACGCGGCCAGCACCTTCTTGATGTCGTGGATGAAGCCCATGTCGAGCATGCGGTCGGCTTCGTCCAGGATCAGGATTTCGATCTTGTCGAGCTTGACGGTGCCCTGGCCGAGGTGGTCGAGCAGGCGGCCCGGGGTGGCGACCAGGATGTCGACGCCGTTGGCCAGCATCTTGATCTGCGGGTGGATGCCGACGCCGCCGAAGATCACGGCCGAATTCAGGTTGGTGTACTTGGCATAGGTACGGATGTTTTCCTCGACCTGGGCTGCCAGTTCGCGGGTCGGGGCCAGCACCAGCGCACGGATCGCGCGCTTGCTGGTTTTATTGGTCAGTGCCGCGCCCACCTTGTCGGTCGACAGGCGGTGCAGCACGGGCAGCGTGAAGCCGGCGGTCTTGCCGGTGCCGGTCTGCGCGCCTGCCAGCAGGTCGCCGCCCTTGATCACGGCAGGAATCGCCTGAGCCTGGATCGGGGTCGGCGCGGTATAGCCCGCTTCAGTGACGGCGCGTACGATGGCGTCGGTAAGACCGAGAGTATTGAATGACATAGTTTTCTGGTAGGGATCGGCCCGTCGCCCTGTTGAAGTGGGCGCCAGTCCAGCCGATCGGATTACACAAGCAGGGCGGCCGGTACTGGAGCCGGCGCGCCGAGACGTGGCCAATAGAGCCACACGACATTATATTTTAAAAATGTTTCGCTATGGAAATTTAGCGCAACCAGCCGATCAGGCTGGCGGTGGAAGCGGGGAGGCGCGGCGCTTGGCTTTGATCGCGCCGGAAGCAGCTAGGCAGATCGGCAACCCGCGTACCTTGCAAGGCAGGGCAGCCGTGCAGCTGCCGTCGCGGTGTTGCCGTTGGTTCCAAACTCACACAGGCTCTATTCTACGCGAAAGCCCGGACCCGCGTTTTTATGCGAACGGCTTGAGCAGTGCGACCATGTTGGCGAAGACTTTCGGACCGGCGGCGATCACGTCGCCCTTGTTCAGGTATTCCGACTCGCCGCTGAACTCGCCGACGATGCCGCCGGCTTCGGTCACCAGCAGGGAGCCTGCGGCGATGTCCCAGATCTTCAGGCCCTTCTCGTAGAAACCGTCCAGGCGGCCGGCGGCCACGTTGGCCAGTTCCAGCGCGGCCGAACCGCTCGAGCGCACGCCGTGGCAGCGCGAGGCCACCACTTCGTACATGCGCAGGTACTCGGCCAGGGCGCGCGGGTCGGCGCCGTGGCCGGAGCCGATCAGGGCCTTGTTGATGCGGTCGGGGTTGCGCACGCGGATGCGCTTTTCGTTCAGGTAGGCGCCGGCGCCCTTGGTGGCGGTGAACAGGTCGTTGCGGACCGGGTCGTAGACGACGGCGTTGGTGATCACGCCGCGCTGCTGCAGCGCGATCGAGATGCAGAAATTCGGGTAGCCGTGGATGAAGTTGGTGGTGCCGTCGATCGGATCGATGATCCAGACGTATTCGCTCTCGTCGTTCAGGTTGCTCGATGCGCCCGACTCTTCGCCCAGGATGGCGTGGTCCGGGTAGGCCTTCAGCAGGGTTTCCACGATCGCCTGTTCCGATGCCTGGTCGATATCGGTGACGAAGTCGTTATGGTTTTTTTCGCTGATCGTGATGCGATCGAGGTCAAACGAGGCACGGTTGATGACGGTGGCGGCGCGGCGGGCGGCCTTGACGGCCGTGTTGAGCATGGGGTGCATAGGGCTTCCGTGAAAAATGCTGGCGCTCACGGCACTTGTGCGGTGAACGCGAAGGCTACAACTTAACGATAAGAATGACAAAGAGCAAAGCGGTGCCGAAACCGTTAAAATCGCGAGCCGGATCGCAAGACCCTGGCCCGATATTCAACAGCTCGTCACCGCGCGATAGCGCTATTTTAAATGAACCCGACCGAAACTGACACATCTCTTTTCCAACGCCTGCGCTTCGTGCTAGTCGAGACCAGCCGCGCGGGCAATGTCGGCTCGGTGGCGCGCGCCATGAAGACCATGGGCTTCCAGGAGCTGGTGCTGGTGGCACCGCGCTGCGCCGACCCGCTGCAGGACCCGGAAGCGGTGGCCTTCGCCAGCGGCGCCATCGACGTGCTGCAGGGTGCGCGCATCGTCGGCAGCATCGCCGAGGCACTGGAAGGCTGCAATTTCGCGGCGGCGGTGTCGGCCCGGTTGCGCGAGTTCTCGCCGCCGGTATGGTCGCCGCGCGAATTCTCGGGCCACGCTGCAGGGCAGGCCGAGCTGCGCCCTGCGCTGATCTTCGGCAACGAGCGGGTCGGCCTGCCGAACGAGATCGTGGTCGCCAGCAACGTGCTGATCAACATTCCGGCCAACCCCGATTATGCGTCGCTGAACCTGTCGCAGGCCGCCCAGGTGCTGGCCTACGAATGCCGCCTGGCCGCGCAGGGCGAAAACCGCACCCAGACCGGCGTCGGCTTCCACGGCGAAGCCGCCAGCCTGGCCCAGGTCGAAGGCATGTACGCCCACCTGGAACAGGCGCTGATCGACATCGGCTTCCTGAACGCCGACAACCCGAAAAAACTGATGCCGCGCCTGAAACGCCTGTTCGCCCGCACCGGGCTCGAAACCGAAGAAGTCAACATCCTGCGCGGCATCGCCCGCCAGATGCAAAACCGCAAACCCTGACCTGCCTCAAACCGGGGTCAGAGCCCGGTTTTTGGCAAAATCCCATTAACAACAATTCGGGGTCAGAGCAGAAATTCGGGGTCAGAGCGCTTTTCAAGGCAAGTTCCCCGCGGCATATCGACACCGAAGATTTGCCTCTGCAGTCCGGGATGCACACACTGTTTGCCGTTTGGGCCAGAATGGCATGGCTTGTTTGCCGTCGAGTGCCGGCCGGATTGTGCTCTGACCCCGAATCGATCGCACATTGTGCTCTGACCCCGAATGGACCCGAATGGAGGCGTCGAGAATGCGTGTCAGCCTGATGACCCGGATACTGCTGCTGGTGCAGGCCGTGGCTGCGCTCGCTATCGGGTGGGGGCTGTGGCGCGCGGGTGGGGTGGCGCCCTGGTTGGCGCTGCCGGGCGGCGTGGCGGCCGTGGCGGCGCTGCGGCTGCTGATCAACATGAACAATTTCGTGCTGGCGTCGCTGTTTGCCAGTACGACGCCGCCCGAGTTCCGCCTGGGCCCGGCGGCGCGCCTGCGCCTGCTGGCCGAGGAATTCCAGGCCAGCATGCTGACCACCTCGTGGCGCATGCCGCGCGGCGCGGCCGGCATGCGCCTGTATCCCGACGGCGGCCGGGCGCGGGTGCCGGCGCTGCTGTTGCACGGCTACGGCTGCAACAGCGGCTACTGGGCGCCCCTGCTGCCGCTGCTGGATGCAGCGCGCATCGCGCACGCCAGCGTCGACCTGGAGCCGGTCGGCGGCGACATCGATGCCTACGCGGCCGCCGTGCAGCGCGCCGTCGAGCAGCTGTGCGCCGCCACCGGCGCGCCGCAGGTGGCGGTCGTCGCCCACAGCATGGGTGGGCTGGTGGCACGCGCCTGGATGCGCGCGTACGGAAGCGGCCGGGTGGCACGCCTGATCACCCTCGGCACGCCGCACCATGGCACCGCGCTGGCGCGCTTCGGCCCCGGCGTCAACGCGGCGCAGATGCGCTGCAGCGGTCCGGACTGCCCCAGCGCCTGGCTGCAGGCGCTGGCCGCCGCCGAAACCGCCGACGCGCGCGCGCGCATCACCTCGATCTACAGCCACCACGACAACATCGTCGCGCCGCAGACCTCGAGCGTGCTGCCGGGCGCGCGCAACATCGCCTTCGGCGGCGTCGGCCACGTGGCGCTGGGCAGCAACCCGCGCGTGCTGGCGGCAGTCCTGCGCGAACTGGCCGCGCTCGATCCGGTGACGGCCGGCCGGTGATGCGTGCCGATGGGTTTGCAGATCATGCCTGCTGGTGACTCGATGGCGTGCGCAATGATATGCTAGCAACCGAGTCCACCCATGCCACCCCCCATGCAACAAAAAGCTCCACGCCGAACGCGCGAACGCATCCTTGAACTGTCGCTGCGGCTGTTCAACGAATTCGGCGAGCCGAACATCACGACCACCGTGATCGCCGAAGAGATGAACATCTCTCCGGGGAACCTGTATTACCATTTCCGCAACAAAGACGACATCGTGAATTCGATCTTCGCCCAGTTCGAGGCCGAGATCGAGCGCATCCTGACGGTGCCGGCCGGGCGCCGCTCGAACATGCAGGACGTCTGGTTCTACCTGCACCACATGTTCGAGCTGATCTGGCGCTACCGCTTCTTCTACCGCGACCTGAACGACCTGCTGTCGCGCAACCGCAAGCTCGAACTGCAGTTCAAGGCCATCCTGGCGCACAAGATCAAGGTTGCGCGCCAGCTGTGCGAAGACCTGCGCAGCGAAGGCTCGCTGGAAGCGGGCGACGCCCAGATCGGCGCCATGGCCACCAACATGGTGGTGGTGGCGACCTACTGGCTCTCCTACGAATACGTGCGCAACCCGCGCAAGTACAGCGAGCAGCAGGCCATCGCCGACGCCCTGGCGCGCGGCTGCTACCAGGTGCTGTCGATGGTCGGCCCCTACCTGCGCGGCGAAACCCACGTGCTGTTCCAGCGCCTGTCCGACGATTACCTTGCCAAGCTACCGCCGGATGCCGCGCCGCCCGCCGCCGGCGCCGCGCCCGCGTCACCGTCATCCACCTAGAAAGACCCCATGAAATCCATCGCAGTCTATTGCGGCGCCTCGCCCGGCGCCGATCCCGTGTATGCCGACGCCGCGCGCGGCCTGGCGCGCGCCCTGGTCGAGCACAACATCGCGCTGGTCTATGGCGGCGGCAAGGTCGGCCTGATGGGCGTGATCGCCGACGAAGTGCTGCGCCTCGGCGGCGAAGCCACCGGCGTGATCCCGAAGGCCCTGGTCGAACGCGAGGTCGGCCACGCCGGCCTGACGCGCCTGTTCGTGGTCAAGGACATGCACGAGCGCAAAGCCATGATGTCGGACCTGGCCGAAGGCTTCATCGCCATGCCGGGCGGGATGGGCACGCTGGAAGAACTGTTCGAGATGGTCACCTGGGCCCAGCTCGGGATCCACGCGAAGCCGATCGGCCTGCTGAACGTGAACGGTTTCTGGGACGGCCTGGCCGGCGTGGTCGAGCACATGGTGAACGAAGGTTTCGTGCGTCCGGCCCATGCGGCGCTGCTGCAGCGCGATGCCGATCCGGACGCCCTGATCCGGCGCCTGCGCGAAGCGGCCGCCTGACCCGGGCGGGCAGGAATCAAGCCTCGGCCACGCGGTCGCGTCCCGACGACTTGGCCTGGTACAGCGCCTTGTCGGCGCGGTTGATGGTGTCGGCAAAAGCCTCGTTACCGCGCCGCGCGGACAGGCCGGCGGAGAAGGTCACATGGCGTTCCAGCGCCACCTCGGGCAGGGACAGCGCGGCCACGCGTGCGCGCATGCGTGCCAGCACCGCGTGCGCCTCGTGCAGGGCGGTGTCGGGCAGCAGCAGCAGGAATTCCTCGCCGCCCCAGCGCGCCAGCACGTCGCCGCTGCGCAGTTCGGCGCTCGCCGCCTGGGCGAAGCCGCGCAGTACCAGGTCGCCGGCGGGGTGGCCGAGGCGGTCGTTGATCTGCTTGAAGAAATCGATGTCGAGCAGGGCCACGCAGCTGGCGCCCGACGCCGGCTGGCGCCGCTCTTCGTCGGCCAGCACGGCGTTCATGTGGCGCCGGTTGGCCAGCGACGTCAGTTCGTCGACGGTGGCCAGGATGCGGATGGTGTCGAGTGCCGAGGCCAGCTCCTCGCGCTGGCTGGTCAGGCGCGTGCGCAGCTTGGTCATCTCGCCGGTCAGGAAGGTCACCGCCAGCGAGCAGGCCGCCATGATGGCGAAGGTCAGGCCTTCCACCACCGGCGGGTAGTGCAGCGGATCGTGGGCCTGGTGCCACCACATGGTGCCGCCCATGCCGATCAGGCCGGCGAAGGCCAGCGTCATCGTCTGGCGCGGGCGCAGCGCGAAGGTGCAGAACACCACCACCACCATCAGTCCCATCAGGGTGGCGCCGCGCAGCGGGCCGGTGATGGAGTAGGCCCACATGTTGCAGGTGATGGCGAAGATGCCCTGGCCGACCGCCAGCGTGGTCGGCGCCAGCCCGAGCGCGCGGTTGCCGCGCACCAGCAGGTAGAAGGCGAAGATGCCGCCGGCGGTATAAAGCGCCAGCCCGTTCAGGGCATGCGGCGTGGCTTCGAACAGGCCGCCGTAGAACAGGATCAGGAAGAAGGTGTAGAGGATCGCGGTCGCGGCCCAGTACTGCAGCATGCGGTGCAGTTTCGGATCCGCCCCGAACAGCAGGCGCGCAAGCGTGAAGCGGTTCTCTGTGTCGGGGCGCATGGCATTATCCTACCAGTTTTGGCCGGGGCCGGGTCCGTCTGGCCTGGGTCTCCAGCATCGCCGCGATGCGGCCCGCCGCGACCGGGGGACTGAACAGGTAACCCTGCATTTCGTCGCACTCGTGAGCGCGCAGGAACTCGCGCTGTTCTTCGGTTTCCACGCCTTCGGCGATCACCCGCAGGTGCAGCCGGTGGGCCAGCGAGATCACGGCCAGTGCGATCGCCTGGTCGTCCGGGCTGTGGGCCAGGTCGCGCACGAAGGACTTGTCGATCTTGAGGGTGCTGATCGGGAAGGACTTCAGCGCCGACAGGCTCGAATAGCCGGTGCCGAAGTCGTCGATCGACAGCGACACGCCCATCGCCTTGAGTTCGCCCATGCGTTCCAGCGCCTGGTGCAGGTCGCGCATCAGGAGGCTCTCCGTCACTTCCAGTTCGAGCGCCTCGGGCGGCAGGCCGGACTCGGCGAGGGCGGCGGCGACGCGTTCGACCAGGCGCCGTTCCTCGAACTGGCGCGCCGACACGTTGACCGACACCGTCAGGCCATCCAGCCCGGCGGCGCGCCAGGCCTGCGCCTGGCGGCAGGCGCGCCGCACCACCCATTCGCCGAGGGCGACGATCAGGCCGGATTCCTCGGCCAGCCCGATGAAGCGGTCCGGCGGCACCACGCCGTGCTCCGGATGGTGCCAGCGGATCAGCGCCTCGGCGCCGAACAGGTGGCCGCTGCGCAGGTCGATCTTGGGCTGGTACAGCAGGTGGAAGCAATTCGCGTCCGGACCGGGCTCGATGCCGCCGGCTTCGAACGCCAGCGTCGTGTCGAGCGCCTTGCGCATCCCTTCCAGCAGGATCAGCTTTTCTTCCAGGCTGGCGTTCATCTCGCGCGTGTAGAACTGGAAGTTGTGCTTGCCCAGCTCCTTGGCGCGGTACATGGCGGCGTCGGCGTTCATCATCAGCGTCTTCGGGTCGTCGCCGTCGCGCGGGTACATCACCACGCCCATGCTGCAGCCGACCTGCACCGCCTGGCCGTCGACCAGCACCGGCTCGCCGACCGCGTCGCGGATCTTTTCCAGCAGCGGGTTCAGGACCAGCGCGCTGTCGGCCACGTCGGGCAGCAGGATCACGAATTCGTCGCCGCCCAGGCGCCCGAGCGTGTCGCTGCGGCGCAGGCAGCCCTGCATGCGCGTAGCGACCACCTTCAGCAGTTCGTCGCCCGCGTTGTGGCCCAGGCCGTCGTTGACCAGCTTGAAGCCGTCCAGGTCGACGAAGGCCAGCGCCAGGCAGCCGCCGCTGCGCTGGGCGTTGCGCACCGCCTGCTCGAGGCGGTCGCGGATCAGCGTGCGGTTGGGCAGGCCGGTCAGCTCGTCGTGGTGGGCCATGTGGCGGATCCGGTCTTCGGTGCGCTTGCGCTCGGTGATATCGCGCACCGTCGCCACCACGCCGTTCTCGACCTGCACCACCTGGCGCTGCAGCCAGCGTCCGGTGGCCGGCGGCGTCACCGCCTGCCATTCGCCTTCGGCCACGCCGCCGTGCAGCGCCACGTGCGCCAGTTCCTCGAAGATGCCGTTCTCCATGTAGGAGGGCATCAGCTTCGACAGGCCGTGGCCGCGCATCGAGTCCTTGGTGTGCCCGGTGAGCAGTTCGCCGGGGCGGTTGGTCTCCTCGACCGTGAAATCCACCACGGCGCCGTCCGCGCCGCCGCACTTGTCATACACGCAGCGCAGCACGAAGATCGCATCCAGGCTGGCTTCCGAGGCCGCCGCATAGGTTTCCTGGGCACGCCGCTCGCGCCGGCGCGCCTTGGACAGCTGCCACGACCAGGCGCTGATCAGGGCGACCACGGCCACCAGCAGCAGGCTGCCGCCCAGCGCAGCCGCACGGTAGTTGGCGCGGTGCTGCTCGAAGGTGGCCATCTGCTCGCTGTCCGCCAGGCCGACGATGGCCGACAGCGGAAAGCCGTGCAGGCGGCGCATGCTGACGTAGCGCGCCACGCCGTCGGGCAGGGTCACCCCGGGGTGCATGGCATCCGCATCGAGCTTGGCCAAATCGATGCGCTGGTTCCACGACAGCTTGTCGCCGATGCGCAGCGCGCGCGCGACGCCGTCGTTGCCGACCAGGCCGAGCAGCCCGTGCTCGCCCTGGCGCGAGCGCTCGTAGGAACTGGTGAAATAAGCCGGGTCGACGTCGACCACGACCACGCCGGCGAATCCGCCGGCGCCGTCGTCGATGCGGCGCGTGAAGCGCAGGTGCGGCTCCTGTCCGTCCGCTTCGCTCAGCGTGTAGCTGACGAAGGGTTGGCCGTTGTTGCCGTTGCGGTGCACGGTGAACGAGGGAAGCTGCGATACATCCTGCGGCGCCATCTCGGGATTGCTGGCCACGATGCGGCCGTCGCGGTCGGCCACGCTGACCACGAACACCAGGCCGGGCGGCAGCAGGCCCTGGCGGCGCAGCGCCGGCAGCGCGCCCTGGGCACCGTTCATCTGGACCGCATACTTCACCACTTTGAGGGTCTGGTCGATCGCGTTCAGGTTGCGCGCCACCTGGGCTTCGTAGATGTCGACCTGCTCGCGCACGGTGTCGCGCGCGGCGCGGATCGCGGCCCGGCGTTCGACGTCGATGAAGTGGGTGGTCGCGAGCCAGATCGCGACCAGCGGCAGCAGGGCGAACAGCGGCAGCGCAAAATGCGTCTCGAAGATGACGGCGCGCAGGCGTCCGCGCAGCCAGGCGGCGGCGCGCGCCAGCGGCGCGGCCGGCGGACGCGTGGAGGATATGCCTTGTTCCATCACTGCACCACCATCACCGCGCGCACGCTGGGGTCGAGCGCGCCGCGGTCGATGTAGCCGATCATGTCCGGATGGTCGGCCACGCGGCGCCGCACCGCAGCGCTGTCCGGGGCTTCTGCGGGCGGCTGGCCGCGTCCGGTGAACACCATCTTCGACCACCATGCCTTGAGCAGCGGCGGCGTCTTGTTGGCCACGCGCAGGTAGAACTCGTCGCGCAGCGGCGTGCCGAGGCGCTGGTCGAGCGGCACCGCTTCCATGCCGTCCGGGAAGCGCGCACTCTGGCCGAGGAAGATCGCCGCCACCTGTTCGGAGCGCAGCACCGTCACGGTGCTCCTGGCCGAGACGATGACGACCAGTTCGCCGGTCGTGCCGGCGGCGCCGGCCGGGCCGGCAGCGAAGGCGGCGGCCAGCAGCGCCGCCGGCAGGAGCGCCAGCAGCGCGGTACGGGAAGAACGCAGAAGCCGGCCCATGCTAGTACACGAAGTCGACGGCGACGCTGACGACGTGGGTCGTCCGTCCGGACACGAAGCCGGGCGTCAGGTTGATCAGGGTGCCGCGCGAACCGACGTGCGGGGTGACGCGGTCGTACTGCAGCTTGAGGTCCATGTTGGCGCGCAGGTCCCAGCGCAGGCCGGCGCTGATGGAATCCTGCTGCGGGATGGTGGACAGCAGCGTGTTCAGGCCCGCGTTCAGCAGCGCGGCCTGGGCCGCCACCGCGGGCGGCAGGCCGGCCAGCGGCAGGCCGGGATCAGAAGTGGCGCCGATCGCGCGCACCCTGGACCAGGTCGCATAGGGCGTCAGCGTGCCCTGGCGCCAGCCGGCGCTGACGTAGACGCTGCGGGTCGCGCCCAGCAGCGAGCGGGTATGGGTGCGGCTTGCTTCGGCCATCAGGAACCAGCGGCCGGGATCGTAGTCGACGCCGACGCTGGCCATGCCGATGCGCTTGTGGTCGATCGCGTAGTCGCGCGTGATGGCGGCGCCGGCCGGACCGAAGGCGTCGAAGCCGTCGAACAACTGGTCGGCGATCGCGGCGGTGGCGTCGCCCGTGATCACGCTGGCGCGCACGCTGAGCGCACCCCATTCGCTGGTGTTGGCCAGGCCGAGCACGCGCCGCCCGTAGGCGTGCAGCGATCCGACCAGCGGCGCATCGGCATGGCCGAAGAACAGCTGCGACGCGTTGTGCACCTGGCCCAGGTTCCAGCGCAGGTTGGCGTCGGCGCCGTCGGCACTGGTGAAGGGCAGGGCGCCGTAGCCTTCGACCGACGGCCGCACCCATGGATAGATGTAGCCGACCTTGCGGTATTCGGCGGTCAGGAACATCGGCAGCGCGACACGTCCCAGCCGCAGCGCAAGTTCCGGCGTGGCCTGGTACTTGACGTTGGCCCATTCGACGCGCGGCCGGTAGGTGTTGTCCAGGTCCTGCTCGCTGACCATCTGCAGGACCGCCGACCAGCGCTTGTTGAGCGTCAGGTCGAGCTGGAGGCCGAGGCGGCTGTCCACGTCCCGGCTCCAGCGCCGGCTGGCGCCGGCACCGTTGCTCTTGATCGACGACGAGGTGTAGTCGGCATGCGTCTCGCTCGAATGGACGGCACCGACGGTGCCGAAGCCGGATACCTTCCAGGACGAGGCCGTGTCGGCATCGTCCTGGGCATAGGCGCCGGCGCCGCTGGTCAGGCCGAGGGCGAGCAGGGATACTGTTAAGTGGAAGCTGCGAAAAGGATGCTGCATGGCTATCTGTTTCTCGATGGAGCAGTCTGCAGTCAGCGACTTGTGGGCTGGCGGCAAACGGCACGCTTGGCGGCCTGCTGGGACAAGGCAGGCCGGGCGCACGAGCGTGCGCAACACGTCAATATAAACGTTGCGCTACGGAAAGTCGATGGTTTTCGTGCAAGACCGATGCAAGAATGGCCATTTTGTTGCAGTAAGGTAACGCCGGCGCAGGGCGGGACCGGCGACGGCACTGCACGCAAGATTCCCGGATGGGCAGAGCCGCCCGGGACGCCGCGCTCACAGTTTCTCGATCTGGCGGTCGATCGCCTTGCGTGCCCGCTCGTTGCGCTCACTGTAGCGGTCGTTCAGGTAATCGGTGCGGCCGCGCAGCAGCAGCGTGAACTTGAACAGTTCTTCCATCACGTCGACCACGCGGTCGTAGTAGGCCGAGGGGCGCATACGGCCGGCATCGTCGAACTCCTTGTAGGCCATCGGCACCGAGGACTGGTTCGGGATCGTGAACATGCGCATCCAGCGTCCCAGCAGGCGCAATGTGTTCACCACGTTGAAGGATTGCGAGCCGCCGCAGACCTGCATCACGGCCAGCGTGCGTCCCTGGCTGGGCCGGACCGCGCCCTGTTCCAGCGGGATCCAGTCGATCTGGTTCTTCATGACCGCCGTCACCGCGCCGTGGCGCTCCGGGCTGCACCAGACCTGGCCTTCCGACCACAGGCACAGCGCGCGCAGCTCGGCCACCTTGGGGTGGGTCTCGGGGACGCTGCCCACCATCGGCAGTTCGGCCGGATCGAAGATCTTCACCTCGGCGCCGAAATGCTCGAGGATGCGCGCCGCTTCGTAGGTCAGGAAGCGGCTGAAGGAACGCTCGCGCAGCGAGCCGTACAGCAGCAGCATGCGCGGCGGGTGATCGAAGCCGCCCTGCGGCGCGAGCTTGTCGGCGGTCGGCAGGTCCAGCAGGTCGGGGCGGATGTTGGGGAGGTCGGGGATCCCGTTCATGGCAGTCGCTTTCCTTCGGTATCGACGACGGCCTGGCCGTCCTCCTTGGTGAAGGCGCCGCGCTGCGGCGCCGGCAGGATATCCAGCACGGTCTCGGACGGACGGCACAGGCGCACGCCGGCCGGCGCCGCCACGAACGGGCGGTTGATCAGGATCGGGTGCGCCAGCATCGCATCGAGCAGCCGCTCGTCGCCCAGCGCCGGATCGTCCAGTCCGAGCTCATGGTAGGGCGTGCCTTTTTCGCGCAGTGCGCCGCGCACGCTCAGGCCGGCGCGCGCGATCAGGGCGGCCAGCGTGGCGCGGTCGGGCGGGGTGCGCAGGTACTCGACGACAACGGGTTCGATGCTGGCATTGCGGATCAGCGCCAGGGTATTGCGCGAGGTCCCGCAATCGGGGTTGTGGTAGATGGTGACGGTATCGGTAGCGTCCATGTGGTGTCCTCGTTCAGTGCAGGCGCAGGGCGAGTGCGCCGAGGGTGAGCAGCAGGATCGGCAGCGTCAGCATGATGCCGGTCCTGAAATACGCGGCCCAGGAGATGCGGATCCCCTTGGCCGCCAGCACGTGCAGCCAGAGCAGGGTGGCCAGGCTGCCGAGCGGCGTGATCTTGGGTCCGAGATCGGCCCCGATGACGTTTGCGTACACCATCGCTTCGCGCACCGCGCCTTGCGCCGTGGCGGCGTCGATGGCCAGCGCGCCGACCAGCACGGTCGGCATGTTGTTCATGACGGACGACAGCAGGGCGGTGACCAGGCCGGTGCCGAGCGCGGCGCTCCAGATGCCGGCACTGCCTTGCGGCGCGGCCAGGCGGTCCAGCAAGGCCGTCAGCCAGCCGGTCAGGCCGGCATTGCGCAAGCCGTACACGACCAGGTACATCCCCAGCGAGAACGCCACCACCTGCCAGGGCGCGCCTTGCAGCACGGCGCGCACCGGGATGCGCCGGCCATGCGCGGCCACCGCCAGCAGCAGCACGGCGCCGAGCGCGGCAACCACGCTGACCGGCACCCCGGCATCGTCCAGCCAGAAGAAGCCGGCCAGCAGCAGCGCCAGCACCCACCAGCCGGCCAGGAAGGTCGCGCGGTCGTGGATCGCCTGCGCGGGCCGCTTGAGCCGGGTCAGGTCGTAGGTCGCCGGGATGTCCTTGCGGAAGTACCAGACCAGCGCCGCCATCGTCGCCGCCACCGACACCATGTTCACCGGCACCATCACCGCCGCGTAACGGGCGAAGCCGATGCCGAAGTAATCGGCCGAGACGATGTTGACCAGGTTCGACACCACCAGCGGCAGGCTCGCGGTGTCCGCGATGAAGCCGGCCGCCATCACGAAGGCCAGCGTGGCGCCGGGCGGAAAGCGCAGGGCGGCCAGCATGGCGATCACGATCGGCGTCAGGATCAGCGCCGCGCCGTCGTTCGCGAACAGCGCCGCCACCGCCGCGCCGAGCAGCACCAGCAGCACGAACAAACGCCGTCCGTGGCCGCCGCCCCAGCGCGCCACGTGCAGCGCGGCCCACTCGAACGAGCCGGCGCGGTCGAGCAGCAGGCTGATGACGATGATGGCGACAAAGGCGCCGGTCGCATTCCACACGATGTGCCAGACCGCCGGGATATCGGCCAGGTGGATGACGCCGGTCGCCAGTGCGAGCAGGGCCCCGGCGCAGGCGCTCCAGCCGATGCCCAGTCCGCGCGGCTGCCAGATCACCAGCACCAGGGTCGCGGCGAAGATGAGGAGGGCGCTCAGCACGCCGCGCCCGGTCGGCAGACGGGCGCCGGACCGCAGGGGACGCCGCCGCAGCAGTTTTCGGTCAGGAAGCCGATCAGGCCGTTCATCGCGGCGATGTTGGCCGAATAGATCACGAAGCGGCCCGCCGGCTGCGCGCCGATCAGCCCGGCGTGCGTCAGCTCCTTCAGGTGAAAGGACAGCGAGGAAGGCGCGATGTCGAGCTGCTGCGCGATGCGGCTGGCGGCCAGGCCGTCCGGGCCGGCCTGGACCAGCAGGCGGAACACGGCCAGACGGCTTTCCTGGGCAAGCGCAGCGAGCGCGGCCAGGACTTGCTTGGTATCCATCGATCGCTCCATCAATTCGATAATTCAATAATCATCGAAGTATGATACACGATCGATACGCCGGCGCGCGCGAAATCCACCCCGGATCGGCAATAGCCGGTATCATGCGGGCTCCCGTCACCCCCTTCACCGATCACGCAAAGAAACCGATGCGCCGCTGGGTCCTCATCATCCTGCTGCTGGTCTATCCGTTCCAGGTCGCCCTGGCGATGGCGGACAGGTGCTGCGTGACGACCGCGGCCGGCGTCACCCACCACGTGGCGCAGGCCGGCGCCGCGCTGCAAGCCGAACCGGTGTACCTGGCCGACGACGACGGTCCCTCGATGGCCGATCCGCATTGCCCGGCCTGCATGTTCGGGCACATCCTGACGCTGCCTTCCGAGGCACTCGTCATCCCCGCCCAGCGCCACCACGCGCCGGCGGTGGCTGCCACCGCCTCCTTCCCGAGCTCGCCGCCTGCGGCGCGTCCCGAACGTCCCAAGTGGACTGCCGACGCCGCATAGCGCGCAGGGCAGCTTCGATTTTCCCTCTCGACGTGGACATCCTGCGCGCCTGAACGACATCGTTACCAGGAGCAGACATGAACACACGCACCAAGCGGTCGGCCGCCATGGCCGCCGCATTGCTGTTCGCGTGGTGCTGGAGCGCGCATGCGCAGCCGGCCCGCGCGGACGCACCCTTTGATGCATCACTTGATTTACCGACTGCGGTTCGGCTCGCTCTCGCGCAGCCGGGCCTGCGGGCGGCCGCCCTCGAGGTGGCCGCGAGCGAAGCCGCCGCCGGCCAGGCCGCCAGCCTGCCGAACCCCGAACTGGGCTGGCTGCGCGAAGGCCGGGATGCCGGCGCCCGCACCACCACCGTGCAGCTCAGCCAGCCGATCGAGCTGGGCGGCAAGCGCCAGGCGCGCGTCGCGCTGGCGCGCGGCGAGGTCGCGCTGGCGCGCAGCGAACTGGCGGCGCGCCGGCGCGAGGTCCGCGCCGACGTCATCGCCGCCTGGCACGCGGTGCTGGCCGGCCAGGAGCAGCAGCGCCAGGCGCAGGCTTTGAACGGGCTGGCGCGCCGCAGCGTCGAGGTGGCCGCCCGGCGCGTCGCCGCCGGCAAGGTCTCGCCGATCGACGAGACCCGGGCGCGCCTGGCCGCGGTCGACGCCGCCACCGAGCTGGCCCGCGCCGATGCCGAACTGGCCGTGGCGCGCACCCGGCTGGGGGCGCTGGTGGGCCGGCCGGCCGTGGCGCTGGTGCTGGCGCCGCAGCACGACGAGACACTGCACGAGGCGCCGCACGAGGGGTTGCCGGTAGTGCCGCCGCTGGAAGCGCTGCTGGCGCGCAGCGGCGAGCCCGGTGCCGTCGGCCGCGCGCGCAGCCAGCTGGCGGCGCAGGAAGCCCAGGCCGGGGTCGAACGCGCCGCGCGCATCCCGGACCTGACGCTGACCGTCGGCAGCCAGAGAGACGACCAGGTCGGACGACGCCAGGCGGTGTTCGGCGTGTCGGTGCCGCTGCCGCTGTTCAACCGCAACCAGGGCCGGCTGACGGCGGCGCTGCGGCGCACCGACAAGGCGCGCGAGGAACTGGCGGCGGCGCGGGTGGCGGCCGATGCGGCCCTGGCCGAGGCGCGCACCCGTTATGACGCGGCGCGCAACGAAGCCACGCTGCTGGGCCGGGACGTGATCCCGCAAGCCCGTTCCGCCTACGACCTGACATTGACCGGGTTCGAGGCCGGGAAGTTCGCCTTCCTGGACGTGCTCGACGCCCAGCGCACCTGGTACCAGGCGCAGTCGCGCCACGCCGCGGCGACGCTCGCCGCCTGGCGCGCCTGGGCCGACATCGAGCGCCTTGCCGGCGCCGCCGAACCTTCTACCGAGATCACCCCATGAACAAGAAACAGCTCACCCTGATCGCGCTGCTGTGCGCGATCGCCGCCGTGCTGGCGGCCCTGATGCTGTGGCGCCAGCCGGCCGCGCCGGCCAGCGAAGGCCACGACAGCCACGCCGACTCCCACGGCCACGACGACCGCCATGCGCAGACGAACGCCGCGCCGGAGCAAGCCTCCGAAGACGGCGCCATCGCCATGAGCGCCGCCCAGATCAAGGCCAACGGCATCGCCGTCGACACGGCGCGGCCGGCCATGCTGCAGGAACGGCTGCACCTCCCGGCCCAGGTCCACGCCAACGCCGAACGCACGGTGGCGCTGGCGGCGCCGGCGCCCGGCATCGTGCAATCGGTGCCGGTGTCGGTCGGCAGCGTGGTCCGCAGAGGACAGGCGCTGGCCGTGATCCACAGTCCGGCCGTGGCCCAGTGGCGTGCCGACTATGCCGGCGCGCGCCAGCGCCTGCTGCTCGCGCGCACCACCCACGAACGCGAGAAAAGCCTGTGGGAGCAGGGCATTTCGGCGCGCCAGGATCTCGACGCCGCCGACAGCGCGCTCAAGGAAGCGGGCATCGCCGCCGAAGCCGCGCGCCAGCGCCTGGCGGCGCTCGGCATCGCGCTTGGCATCGATGCTGCCGGCGTGTCCAGTGCCGTGACGCTGCGCGCGCCGCTGGACGGCGTGGTGATCGACAAGCCGGCGGTGGCCGGCCAGGCGGCCGACGAGAGCAAGCCGCTGATGACGGTGGCCGACCTGTCGCAGGTGTGGGTCGAGGCCGCGGTGCCGGCCGACAGCCTGGGACAGGTGGCGACCGGCATGCCGGCGCGCGTCAGCGCCGGTGGCGTTGCAGGGCCGCGCGAGACCGAGGGCCGCGTCGCCTTCGTCGGCCCGGTGCTGGGCGAGGCCACGCGCATGGCCACCGCGCGCATCGTGCTGCCGAATCCGGATCGCACCCTGCGACCCGGCATGCTGGCCACGGTCGACCTGATGGGCCCAGCGCGCGAAGCGCCGGTGACGGTCGCCAGCGACGCCATCCAGACCGTGCACGAGCACAAGGTGGTGTTCGTGCGCAGCGCCGCCGGTTTCCGCATGCAGGACGTCACCACCGGGCGCTCGGACGGCAGGCGCACCGAGATCGTCGCGGGCCTGGCGGCCGGCACGCCCTACGCGGCGGCCGGCAGCTTCCTGCTGAAGGCGGACCTCGGCAAGCAAGACGCCGAACACGAGGACTGAAGGGCGGCCATGTTCGACAAACTCATCGCATTCGCCATCGCGCGGCGCTGGCTGGTCATGCTCGCCGTCGCCTGCCTGGGCGGCCTGGGCATCTACAACTACGGGCGCCTGCCGATCGACGCCGTGCCCGACATCACCAACGTGCAGGTGCAGATCAACACCGGCGCGCCCGGCTACTCGCCGCTCGAGGTCGAGCAGCGCATCACCTTCCCGATCGAGAGCATGATGAACGGCCTGCCGCACCTGGAGTCGACGCGCTCGCTGTCCAAGTACGGCCTGTCGCAGGTGACGGTGGTGTTCAAGGACGGCACCGACATCTATTTCGCGCGCCAGCTGGTCAATGAGCGCCTGCAGCAGGCCAGGTCCGGCCTGCCCAAGGGCGTCGACCCCGGCATGGGGCCGATCGCCACCGGGCTGGGCGAGATCTTCTACTGGACCGTCGAGGCGAAGGAAGGTGCGCGCAAGCCGGACGGCACGCCGTACACGCCGGCCGACCTGCGCGAGATCCAGGACTGGATCGTCGCGCCGCAACTGCGCGGCGTGGCCGGCGTGACGGAGGTGAATACCATCGGCGGCTACCGCAAGGAATACCTGGTGGCGCCCGACATGGCCAAGCTGGCCGCGCGCGGGCTGGCGCTGGCCACGCTGGTCAGCGCCATCGACCGCAACAACGCCAACGCCGGCGCCGGCTACATCGAGCGCGGCGGCGAGCAGTTCGTGGTGCGCACGCCGGGCCAGGTGAAGTCGCTCGACGAGATCCGCAACATCGTGCTCGACGTCGACGGCGGCACCCCGGTGCGGGTGCGCGACGTGGCCGAAGTCGAACTCGGACGCGAGCTGCGTACGGGCGCCGCCACCGAGAACGGCAGGGAAGTGGTACTGGGCGCGGTGTTCATGCTGATCGGCGAGAACAGCCGCGCGGTGGCGGAAGCGACGCGCGGGAAGCTGGCGCAGGTGAACCGCTCGCTGCCGGCCGGGGTGCAGGCGCTGCCGGTGTACGACCGTTCGGTGCTGGTCAACAAGGCGATCGCCACGGTGCGCAGCAACCTGCTGGAAGGCGCGGTGCTGGTGGTCGCGATCCTGTTCCTTTTCCTGGGCAATCTGCGCGCCGCGCTGGTGACGGCGCTGGTGATTCCGCTGTCGATGCTGATGGTGTTCACGGGGATGGTGCAGGCCGGGGTCAGCGCCAACCTGATGAGCCTGGGCGCGCTCGACTTCGGCATCATCGTCGACGGCGCCGTGGTGATCGTCGAGAACTGCATCCGCCGCCTCGGCGCTGCCCAGGCCCGGGTCGAGGCCCATTCCGGACGCCTGCTCACGCGCGAGGAACGCTTCGCGGAAGTGGCCGCGGCGGCCCGCGAGGCGCGCCGGCCGCTGCTGTTCGGGCAGTTGATCATCATGACCGTCTACCTGCCGATCTTCGCGCTGGCCGGCGTGGAAGGCCGCATGTTCCACCCAATGGCGATCACGGTGGTAATGGCGCTGGCGGCGGCGATGCTGCTGTCGGTGACCTTCGTGCCGGCCGCGGTGGCGCTGTGCGTGCGCGGCAGGGTGGCCGAGCACGAGAACCGTGCGATGCGCAAGGCGCGCGACTGGTACCGGCCGCTGCTCGACCGGGTGCTGCGCAACCGGCCGGTGGCGCTGACCTTCGCGCTGCTGGCGGTGCTGTTGTCCGGCCTGCTGGCGACCCGGCTCGGCACCGAGTTCGCGCCCAACCTCGACGAAGGCGACCTCGCGGTGCTGACCATGCGCATTCCCGGCACCAGCCTGCAGCAATCGGTGGCGATGCAGCAGCGCCTGGAAAGCGCGCTGCTGCAGGCGTTCCCGGAAATCGAGCGCATGTTCGCGCGCATCGGCACGGCCGAGGTGGCGACCGACCCGATGCCGCCGAACGCGGCCGACAGCTACATCATGCTGCGCCCGGAAAAGGAATGGCCGGTGCCGCGCAAGACCCATGCGCAGCTGGCGGCGGCGATCGCCGAGGCCGCCAACCGCATCCCCGGCAACAACTACGAGTTCTCGCAGCCGATCCAGCTGCGCTTCAACGAGCTGATCTCGGGCGTGCGCAGCGACGTCGCGGTCAAGGTGTTCGGCGACGACAGTGCGGCCATGGCCGCCACCGCGCAGCGCATCGCGCAGGTGCTCGGCAGGCTGCCCGGCGCGGCCGAGGTCAAGGTCGAGCAGGTCGAGGGCTTGCCGGCGCTGACGCTGGCGGTCGACCGCGAACGGGCCGCGCGCTACGGCCTGAACGTGGCCGACGTGCAGGAAGCCTTCGGCACCCTGGTCGGGGGGCTCGAGGCCGGCACCGTGTTCGAGGGCGACCGCCGCTTCGCGATCACGGTGCGCCTGCCGGAAGGCGCGCGCAACGACGTCGACGTCCTGCGCAGCCTGCCCATCGCACTGCCGGTGCAGGTGGGCGGGCACGCGGCCAGCATCCCGCTGTCCGAGATCGCCACGCTCGGCTTCGTGCCGGAAGCGAACCAGATCAGCCGCGAGAACGGCAAGCGCCGCATCGTGGTCAGCGCCAACGTGCGCGGGCGCGACCTCGGTTCCTTCGTCGGCGATCTGCAGGCGCGCCTGGCGCAGGTGAAGCTGCCGCCGGGCACCTGGATCAGCCTCGGCGGCCAGTTCGAGAACCTGGAGACGGCCAGCCGGCGCCTGGCGCTGGTGATCCCGGCCGCGCTGGCGCTGGTGTTCGCGCTGCTGTACCTGATGTTCAACAGCGTCAAGGACGGCTTGCTGGTGTTCAGCGGCATCCCGTTCGCGATGACGGGCGGCGTGCTGGCGCTGTGGCTGCGCGGCCTGCCGCTGTCGATCTCGGCCGGCGTCGGCTTCATCGCGCTGTCCGGGGTGGCGGTGCTGAACGGCCTGGTGATGATCGCCTTCGTGCGCGGGCTGCGCCAGCAGGGGATGGCGCCGGAAGCGGCGATGCGCGAGGGCGCCCAGGTGCGCCTGCGCGCGGTGCTGATGACGGCGCTGGTGGCTTCGCTCGGCTTCCTGCCGATGGCGCTGGCGACCGGCACCGGGGCCGAAGTGCAGCGTCCGCTGGCGACGGTGGTCATCGGCGGCATCCTGTCGTCGACCGCGCTGACGCTGCTGATTCTGCCTGCGCTGTACACCTGGGCGCACCGAAAAACCTGAGCGTTCCTCCGAGATTACCTGCGGCGATGCGGTCGTGCCGGCTTCTATAATGATTTTCCCCCAACGACCGCATCTTTTCATGGAAATCCTACTCGACCCCAATATATGGGTCGGCCTCCTCACCCTCGTCGTGCTCGAGATCGTCCTCGGCATCGACAACCTCATCTTCATCGCCATCCTGGCGGAAAAACTTCCCCCGCAATTGCGCGACAAGGCACGCCTGGTCGGCCTGTCCCTGGCCATGATCATGCGCCTCGGCCTGCTCGCCGCGATGTCGTGGATGGTGACCCTGACCGAGCCGCTGTTCAGCGTCGGCGCCATGGCGTTCTCCGGCCGCGACCTGATCCTGCTGGTGGGCGGCCTGTTCCTGCTGTTCAAGGCCACCATGGAACTGCACGAGAACGTCGAGGGCAAGTCGCACGCGGCGACCGGCAAGCGCGAATACGCCAGCTTTGCCGCCGTGGTCGCCCAGATCATCGTGCTCGACGCCGTGTTCTCGCTGGATGCCGTGATCACCGCGGTCGGCATGGTGGACCACCTGGGCGTGATGATGGCCGCCGTGGTGATCTCGATGAGCGTGATGCTGTTCGCCTCGAAGCCGCTGACGCGCTTCGTGAACGCGCATCCGACCGTGGTCGTGCTGTGCCTGAGCTTCCTCTTGATGATCGGCCTGAGCCTGGTGGCGGAAGGCTTCGGCTTCCACATCCCGAAGGGCTACCTGTACGCCGCGATCGGCTTCTCGGTGGTGATCGAGGCGCTCAACCAGCTGGCGCGCCGCAACTTCATCAGGAAGGATGCGCACATCCCGCTGCGCGACCGTACCGCCGACGCCGTGCTGCGCCTGCTGGGCGGGCGCCGCGGCCAGGCCCGGGATGGCGACGAACACGAGACCGATGGCGAAGCCGCAACGCGCGAGGCGCCGGCCTTCGACGCGGAAGAGCGCAATATGGTCAGCGGCGTATTGAGCCTGTCGCAGCGCTCGATCCGCTCGATCATGACCAACCGCTCGGAGATTTCGTGGATCGACGTGAATGCCGATCCGGCCGAGGTGCGTGCCCGCGTGCTGGCGGCGCCGCACGGCTTCTTCCCGGTGTGCCGCGGTCAGCTCGACGAGATCGTCGGCGTGGCGCGGGCCAAGGAACTGATCGCCGACATCACGCTGACCGGCGCGATCCAGCCGGCCACGATCCGCACCCCGATCATCGTGCCGGAAGCCAGCGGCGTGCTGCAGGTGATGGAGACGCTGAAGCGCTCGCGCGGCCAGGTGGTGCTGATCGCCGACGAATACGGCACGCTGCAGGGCCTGGTGACGCCGATCGACATCCTGGAAGCGATCGCCGGCGAGTTCCCGGACGAGGACGAGCAGCCGGCGGTGCAGCCGGCCGGCGCAGGCCGCTGGCGCGTCGACGGCGGCGCCGACCTGCGCCAGCTGGAGCAGGTGCTGCAGGTCGATACGCTGGTCAGCGACAAGGACGACTACACCTCGGTGGCCGGCCTGCTGCTGGAACGCTTCGGCAGCCTGCCGCAGGTCGGCGAGGCGATCGACATCGACCTGTTCCGCTTCGAGGTGACGCAGGTGCTGGAGCGCCGTATCGCCGAGGTGCTGATCACGCGCCTGGACGAGCAGGCGGCGCCGCTGTAAGGATCGGCTGTAAAACTCAGCCCCACAGCCTGTCCCCGCCCAGCTCCAGCTGGGTGAGGTACAGGCGCACGTCGAACTCGAGCTGGTGATAGTCCGGCTCCATCCAGCAGCACAGCTTGTAGAAGGCCTTGTCGTGCTCCTTCTCCTTGAGGTGCGCCAGCTCGTGCACGGCGATCATGCGCAGGAACTCGGGCGGGGCGTCGCGGAACACGGTGCCGATGCGGATCTCGCGCTTGGCCTTGAGCTTGTTGCCCTGGACCCGCGACACCTGCGTGTGCAGGCCGAGCGCCTGCTGGACGATGGCGATCTTGCTGTCGTATTCGACCTTGGTCACCGGGTCGGCGTTGCGCAGGTATTCGTCCTTCAGGTCCTGCACGTAACCGTACAGGGCCTTGTCGGTGCGGATGGCGTGGGCGTCCGGGTAGCGCTGGCGCAGGTGGTCGGCCAGGCGATTGTCGTCGATCAGGCGGCGCACCTGGGTCAGCAGGTGCTCCGGATAGGCGCCGAGGTATTTGAGGTGGGCGGGCTGCGACACGTTCGTGGGGGAGGGCGGGAAAAACCGCACTCTAGCATGAAGCGAAATGCCGAGCGAACTACCGAGCGAACTACTGAGCGAAACGCCGAAGGGAAGCCGCGCCCACATGCGGGCGGCGCGGCCGGTCCCGGTTGTCAGTGTGTGATGAAGATGGATGAATCTGTCTCATTCCTCCTTGGTACTGCCCTGGCGGTTGCCGCCGGGCTTGGCCGCCGCTGCGGCGCGGTTGGCCGATTGCCGGCTTTCCCCACCCTTGCGGCCGATGTCGGCCATGTGGGCGCGGTTGCGGCTGACCACTTCCCCGCCTTTCTGGCCCGCACGGCGCGCTTCTTCCGAATCGAACTCGTGCGCCGTCCCCTTCTGGTGGGCGGCCTGGCCGCCCTTGCTGGCGATTTGACGCTGCTGGTTCTGGTCCATCGCTGCGAAACCGCGCTTGGCAGGCTGGCTTTTCTGCTCGCTGCCGCCCGAGCCTGCAGCGCTCTTGCCGCCGTCCTTGCTTGTCGCCATATCGATCTCCTTGTGCCTGTCGGTGAACAATCAAACCCGAGCGTCATGGATGCGCTCGTGCGTTTAGAGAGGCCGGAAATGCGATAGTTCCGCTGGCTTGCAGGGTGGCGGTGGCGGCACCGGTTTAATTAAGTGGAAACCGGCACAGAGGAAGGGTGGGTTGTTGTTGAAATGCCGAAGTTGCAACATCGTGCGACAATGGCCGGCCCGATATCAACCGAAATCATCATGGCGTATCCCGAATACATCCTGACCCTGTCCTGCCTGGACCAGCGCGGCATCGTGCTGCGCGTCTCGGGCTTCCTGGCCGAACACGGCTGCAACATCATCGATTCGGCCCAGTTCGGCGACCCCGAATCGAAGCTGTTCTTCATGCGCATCCACTTCGCGCTGGAAGACGAGAACGTCTCCGACGCCACGCTGCGCGCCGGCTTCGACGCCCTGTGCGCGAACCTGAACGCCAGCGGTCAGCTGCATGACGCCGCGCGCAAGCCGCGCGTGATGCTGATGGTGTCGAAGATCGGCCACTGCCTGAACGACCTGCTGTTCCGCTACCGCAGCGGCCTGCTGCCGGTGGAGATTCCGGCCATCGTGTCGAACCATATGGAGTTCTACCAGCTCGCGGCCAGTTACAATATCCCTTTCCACCACTTGCCGCTCGAGGCCGGTGCCAGCGAATCGGCCAAGCTCGCCCAGGAGGCGCGCATCATCGAACTGCTGGACACCCACCGCATCGACCTGGTCGTGCTGGCGCGCTACATGCAGATCCTGTCGCCGGGACTGTGCGAGGCATTGAAGGGCAGGGCGATCAACATCCACCATTCCTTCCTGCCCAGCTTCAAGGGGGCGCGCCCGTATGCCCAGGCCCACAAGCGCGGCGTGAAGCTGATCGGCGCCACCGCCCACTTCGTGACCGGCGACCTGGACGAGGGCCCGATCATCGAGCAGGACGTCGAACGGGTCGACCACGCGATGAGCGTGGACGAGCTGACGGCGATCGGCCGGGACGTCGAGAGCGTCGTGCTGGCGCGCGCGGTCAAGTGGTTCGTGGAACACCGCATCCTGCTGAACGGCGACAAGACCGTCGTGTTCAGCTGAGGACTTTTTGACCGACACTGAGAGTTAGAACCACCCGATGGCCCTGAAAGCAACGATTTACAAGGCAGACCTGAACATTGCGGACATGGACCGCAACTATTACCAGGAGCACGCGCTCACGATTGCGCGCCATCCTTCGGAAACCGACGAGCGCGTGATGATCCGCCTGCTCGCCTTCGCCTTGCACGCCGACCCGGCGCTCGCTTTCGGCAAGGACCTGTTCGACGTCGAGGAACCGGCCCTGTGGCTGAAGGACCTGACCGGCGCCATCGACACCTGGATCGAAGTCGGCCAACCCGACGAGCGCCGCCTGATGAAGGCCAGCGGCCAGTCGAACCAGGTGCTGGTGTACAGCTACAGCGCCACCAGCCACATCTGGTTCAAGCAGCTCGCCAGCAAGATCGAGCGCGCCAGAAAGATCACCATCATCAACATCCTGCCGGAAAGCGCCGCCGCCCTGGAACGCCTGTGCAGCCGCAACATGCAGCTGCAGTGCACGATCCAGGACGGGCAGGTATGGATCACCGACGGCACCGAGACCGTGCAGGTCGAGCGCGAGACGCTGACCGCGCCGCGCTGAGTTTCCGCTGCGTCGTTATAATCGATAACGCGTCGTTCCCGCGCAGGCGGGAATCCATACTGAACAACAGGATTCAGTACATTTGAAGCAGTCTCGGCACTATCGGCATACCGCCTTCGCGGGGACGACGGTGCCTGCACCGATTTTCCCTAATATTGATTGATTGATTGATCAGGTAACGCCATGTTGAAACGCTTTGCCCTGCTGGCCGCCGCCGGCCTGTTGTCCACCGCCGCCTTTGCCCAAACCCAGGTCCAGGTCAGCGACGCCTGGATCCGCGCCACCGTTCCGGCCCAGAAGGCCACCGGCGCCTTCATGCAGCTGAAAGCGGCCAAGGCGGCGCGCCTGGTTGCTGCCAGCAGCCCGGCCGCCGGCCGCGTCGAAATCCACCAGATGGAGATGCAGGGCCAGACCATGCGCATGCACGCGGTGGACGGCATCGACCTGCCGGCCGGCCAGGCCGTCAACCTGGCCAGCGGCGGCTACCACATCATGATGCTCGACCTGAAGCGCCAGATGAAGGATGGCGAGCAGGTGCCGCTGACCCTGACCGTGCAGGGCGCCGACGGCAAGCGCGACAGCGTCAACCTGACGGTCCCGGTCAAGCCGCTGGGCTACAGCGCCCAGCCGGGCCAGCACTGAGCGCCGCGCCGCATCGTTGAATCACATCAGCGCGGTGCGCTGCCCCTGCGGCGCACGTCGCCGCTGCCGGCCACCGCCTTGCTGACCTGCGGGTCGCCGTAGTAGTCGATGTCGCCCGAACCGGCGATCGACGCGCTCAGGCTGTTGCGCGCCCAGACGGCGACGTCGCCCGAGCCCGCGATCGAGACCTTGGCGCTGTCGCTGCGCAGGCGGCCGAGGTCGACGTCGCCCGAACCGCCGATCGACACCGCGCTGCTGCGCACGGCGCCGTCGTCCACCGCCAGGTCGCCGCTGCCGCCGATGGCCACGCTCAGCTGCTCGCCCTCGACCCGTCCCACCTTCAGGTTGCCCGAGCCGCCGATCTCCAGGCTCATGCGCGTGCCGCGTACGGCGTCGGCATCGATGTCGCCGGAGCCGTCCAGTGCAATCCGTTCCAGCGCGCGCGCCTGCACCACGATCTTCAGGTGGCGGGTGCGCAGGTTCGCATGGTTCCTGGCGCGGATCTTCAGCGTGCCGTTTTCCACCACGGTCTCGATCAGCGGCAGCAGGTTGGCGTCGGTCTCGATGCTCACGCCTTCGCGGGCGCCGCTCCTTACCTCGACCTTGCCCGGCAGCGCCAGCGACATGCCGCTGAACTGCCCGACCTCGCGCGCCTGGCGCTGGATGCTGCCGTTGCCCTCCACCTGCTCGCCGCGGCCCCAGTGCCAGTCGACGGCCTGGGCCTGGGGAAGGGCGGTAGCGGTCAAGGCCAGGGCACAGGCGGCGATCAGGAAGCGGCGGGTCGTTGTCATGTTGTTCTCCGTGGTAGATGGGTCGATGTCTGCATCCTAGGCAAACTGCCGCGCCAGCGTACCGGTTTTGCGACAAACCGCAGGATTGCGGCGCCAGGGCGCACGGGAATGGGGCGAACGGGGCTGCGTAGGCAGGGTAGCGTCCAGTATCATACGGGCCTTCAACCGGTAACCATCCAACGAGGAAAGAATCACATGGCAGGCGAGGAAGTGACATTCGACCAGGTCGCGGCAGCGGCGGACGGCTTGCAGGACGCGGGCCAGGCGGTCAGCGTCGAAGCGGTACGCGCGGCGATCGGCAGCGGGAGCGCAGGCGCCATCTACAAGCATCTGGCCGCCTGGCGCAGCCAGCACGCCAGGGCGCCCGAGGCCCCGCGCGCCGAACTGCCGCCGGCGCTGCTGGCCGACCTGGCCGACTGGGCGCGCCGCTACGCCCACGATGCCGGCGCCGCCGACCGCGAAGCGCTGGCGCGCGCCGACAGCGACATGCAGGCCCTGCTCGAGGCCGGCGACCAGCTCGAAGGCGAGCGCGACGAACTGAACGCGCAGGTCGCCGCGATCGGCACCGAGCGCGACGACGCGCTGGCGGTCGTGGCCGAACGCGACGAGATCATCGAGCGCCTGACGGCCGAACTGAACAACGCCCGCCAGGTGGCCATGGACGCGCTGGTCAACAAGGCCAAGGACCAGCTGGCGATCGAGGGCAAGGACGCCCAGATCGCCGACCTGCGTGCCCAGATCGAACGCAACGTAACAGCGCAGGCGGCGCTGTCGGATGCCCGCCTGGCGGCCGAGATGGAGCTGGTTGGCGCAACCACGGCGCGCGACAGCCTGGCGGCCGAGCTGAGGGACGTGCGGGCTTTGCTGGATGCGCAGCGCAACAAGCGTTGATCGCAGTCGCTTGTTGCTGCCCGTCCCGCTGCCCATGAACGTCGTCCCTGCGAAGGCAGGGACCCAAGTAGCGCGCATTACAACAAAATGTGCAGAAATTGGGCCCCTGCCTTCGCAGGGGCGACGTTTAACCGCCTCAGGCCGTGCTCAGCCGTTCCCAACTCACCATTTTGGTACAATCCTGCCCTTTTTTGGTGAGCGCTGGTCCGTCCGGCTACTGCAGCATGAATCTGATGTTCTTCCTCGTGGCCTTCTGTGCCGGTATCGCGGTCTCGTTCCAGGCCGCCATCAACAGCCAGATGGCCGCCGCCGTCGGCGCCAATTCGGTGGTTGCGGCCCTGGTGTCCTTCCTGTGCGGCAGCGTGCTGCTGGCAGTGGTCGCCTTTGCCCGCGGCGGCTTGCCGGATGCGCTGGCGGCGCTGCCCAGCCAGCCCTTGTGGAAATTTTCCGGCGGCTTCCTGGGCGCCGCCTTCATCTTCTGCACGGTGGTGCTGGTGCCGCGCATCGGCCTGCTGAACCTGGTGGTGCTGGTGATCGCCGGCCAGTTGCTGACCTCGATGGCAATCGACCATTTCGGCCTGGTCAACGTGGCGATACGCAAGGTGTCGACCTTGCGCCTGGCGGGCGCCGCGGTGATGATCGTCGGCGTGGCGCTGGCGCTGTTCGGCGACCGCATCGTGCAAGCACTGAATCGCTGACCGTGGGTTGTTAATCTGCCACGTTGCCGTCGAAAAAATATCTTTCCGACTGGAACTTTGTGTTGGCGCTGGTTTTATAATTAATGCATCGCCTGTTTCAGCCTTTGCATGATGGAATATCACCAGTCCTCGCAGATTCCCACCCTGTCGTACATCGAGAACGAAGACCACCCGGTGTTCGGCACCCTGGTCGAGCAGATCCTGCATCTGCTGAATTCGAAGCTGGTGTTTTCCGACATCATCATCCACCAGAACAGCCCGCTGATGCTGCGTCAGCCGAAGGGCCTGGTGGCGGTCACCGATTCGCCGATCACCAAGGAAGAGCTGGAAGAATTCTTCGACGTCATCGAGCCGAACTGGGCCGAGCGCATCGTCGACCGCGCCTTCGACCGCTCGATCGACCTGCACACGGCGCGCATCCGCGCCAACTGCTTCAGCTTCCAGGGCAAGAAGCGCCTGGGTTGCGTGATCCGCCGCTTCCCGAAGGAGCCGCTGGCGCTGGCCGAGCTCGGCCTGCACCGCGACGAGCAGGAATTCGCGCGCCTGACCAGCGGCCTGGTGCTGATCATCGGCGACACCTGCCAGGGCAAGTCGACCACCATCGCCTCGATCCTGGACGAGATCAACCGGCAGCGCTCGGGCCACATCATCACCATCGAAGACCCGGTCGAGACCCTGATCCCGCAGCGCAAGTGCATCATCACCCAGCGCGAAGTCGGTATCGACGGCGACGTCGAAAGCTATTACCTGGGCGCGCTGGACGCGCTGCGCGAGCGTCCCGACGTGATCGTCATCGGCGAGATCCGCGACGCCGAGACCGCGCAGGAGGCGCTGGCGCTGGCCGAATCCGGCCCGCTGGTGCTGGCCACGCTGCACGCGCGCTCGACCGAGCTGGGCCTGCAGAAGATGCTGCGCCTGCTGGGCAATTCCGGCGCCCAGAGCCAGGCGCTGGCGCACGCCCTGCGCGGCGTGCTGTGCCAGGCGCTGCTGCCGTCCAAGCAGGGCAACCGCTACCACCTGGCCACCGAGTGCCTGAGCATCAGCCCGGCGGTGGCGGGCATGATCGAGCAGGGCGACCTGGGCGCGATCCGCGCCCACATGAACGCCGGCCGCGACCCGGGCTGCCACACCATGAACAGCGTGCTGGAAGCGCTGCTGGCGTCGCACAAGGTGGGTGTCGAGGATGCGCGCGCGGCGACCACCGACCGGATCGGGTTTGCCGAGATGGTTTGACGGACGTCAAGCATTCTCAGCAATGATATTGATGAGGATGCGGCATAATCCGGATCGACCCTCGAGCCAGGCAGCGGCTCGCTTGCAGCAATTGTGGAATGGAGGTCCGGCCCATGACGACACGATTTGCCCTGCTCGAACTGATCGCACGCACGAACCTGGATAGCGCCACGGCCTCGAAGCTGTGGACGCTGGCCGGTTTCGAACGCCCGCCCGCCGGCCTGATGCCCGCCGTCGGGCGCGGCCTGGCCCTCTTCGGCGCCGGCTGCGCGGGCCTCGGCCTGATCTTCCTGGTGGCCGCCAACTGGGGCGTGCTGAGCCGCTTTCAACAGTTCGCGCTGCTGCAATCGCTGGTCGCCGTGCTCTGCATCGGCACCGCCGCCATTCCCCGGGCGCGGGCCCCGCTTGGCCTGCTGGCCCTGGTCGCCGTCGGCGGCCTGTTCGCCTATTTCGGCCAGACTTACCAGACCGGCGCCGATCCCTGGCAACTGTTCGCGATCTGGGCCGGCGTGGCCCTGCCGCTGGCGCTCGGCGTACGTGCCGACAGCGTCTGGACCGCCTGGTGCGTGGTCGCGGCGGCAGCGGTCGTGCTATGGGGACGGCCGGCCGGTCCCTTCAGCTGGCTGTTCATGGCGCAGCCCGACATGGTACAGGGCCTAGCCGCGATAGGCCTGGTCGCGCTCACCGCGGCGATGAGCGCGCCGCTGCGGCGCTACACCGGGGCCGGGAACTGGGCCTTCGGCATGGCGCTGGTGCTGGCCGCCGCCTTCGTCACCTTCACGGGGCTGGTCAGCCTGTTCGAGACCGGGCAGGGGCTGTACTGGTTCGACCTGGCGCTGGCCGGTAGCGCGGCGGTACTGTTCGCGTGCCTGGTGCCGTTCGACGTGTTTGCGGCCAGCATGGTGGCGCTCGCGCTCAACATCCTGCTGGTGGCGGGCATCGCCATGGTCGCGATGCCGAAGGGTAGTGCGTCGACGTCCGCTCTCGTGTTCGCGCTGTTGCTGGTCGGCCTGGCCGCGGCCGGGCTGATGGCAGGGTCCGTCAAAGTCATCCTCGACCTGTCGCGCAGGCGTGTGGTGCAGGGAGAGCCGGCATGAGCAGATCGATGGAAGCGATCCTGCGCGATGCGCTGGCCCAGGGCCTGCTCGACGCGGCCACCGCCCGTCCGCTGGAGACGGAACGCCACTGGTCGCTGCTGCTGTTCACCGCCGTGGCGGCCTGGCTGTGCGCGATCCCGGTGATGGGCGTGGTCCTGCTGCTGAGCTTCGGGGTGTTCGAGCGATCGTCTGGCCTGCTTGTCGGCATTCCGCTGATGGCGGGATCGGTGATGCTGTTGCGCCAGCGCTCGCGTTCGCTTTTTCTGGAACAGCTCGCGATGCCCGGGCTGCTGGCCGGTGCCGCGCTGTTTGCCTATCAGGCCGAATCGTGGACCGGTTCGCTCAGTGTCGGGCTGGGCCTGCTGGTGCCGGTGGCATGTGCGGTCGCCGTGCTGGTCGGCCAGGTCTGGGTGCGTGTGCTGGCCGGGGTGGCAATCGCCGCTTCGGCCGCAGCGGCCCTGTCGGCCAGCCACGGCTGGCGGCTGTCGGACTGGGACGGCCTGCCCTGGCTGGCCGTCGTCGGCGCCTGGGTGGCGCTGCATGCCGTGCAGCGGAGCATCGTGCTGAACGGCGGCAGTGCGCGCCTGGTGGCCGGCATCGAGGCGGTGTCGTCGGGGATGGCCGTGGTGGCGCTGGCCGGCATGGTGTGGGCGTCGGGGCGTACCTTCCTGGTGAGCGAGCTGTTGGGCGACATCCGGCCCGACGGCGCCGGCCTGGCCGGGGCTGCGCTGGCGCGCGGCCTGTCGGCACTGCTGGCAGTGGCGGGCGCCGCGCTGCTGGCATGGCGCTGGCCGCCGCTGCGGACCTGGTGGTACGGGTTGCTGGCGCTGTCCTGCGCCGTGCTGGCCTGGTTTGCGCCGCTGCTGGGTGCGGTGCTGCTGATGCTGGGCGCCTGTGCGGGCTCCGGCCGCTACGGGCTGGCCAGCTTCGCCGGCTTCGCCGCCGCCTGGATGGTCGGCGGCCTGTATTACGCCGTCGCCTGGCCGCTGGCGGCCAAGGCGCTGGTTCTGCTCGGCGTCGGCGCCGTCGCCGCGCTGCTCGGCCGGTTTGCGGTGCGCGCGCCGCAGCCGCCGGCCGACCTGGTGCCGGAACTGCAGCCGGCGTTACAGCCGGAACTGCAGCCCGCCCCGCACGCAGTGCCGCTGCCGGCTCCTTCCCGCCTGCGCATCCGGGCCGGCGCCCTGCTGTGCGGGGCGCTGGTCCTCATGCTGGCGAATGTCGCGATCTGGCAAAAAGAGGCGCTGATCGGCAGCGGCGCCACGGTGTTCGTCGAGCTGGCGCCGGTCGATCCGCGCTCGCTGATGCAGGGCGATTACATGCGCCTGAATTTCGCCTTGCCGGGCGAACGGCCACCGGTGCCGGTGGCCCCGGGGGCGAGGGCCCGGGTGGTGGCGCAGAAGGACGCGCGCGGCGTCGCGACACTCCTGCGTTTCGACGACGGCGGTCCCCTCGGCGCGGACGAGTTCCCGATCGAGGTCCTCGTCAAGAACGGAGGCTGGGCGCTGGTGACCGACGCCTGGTATTTCAAGGAAGGGGAGGCGCAGCGCTGGGAGACGGCCCGCTACGGCGAATTCCGGATCGGCCGCGACGGCAAGGCACTGCTGGTCGGCCTGCGCGGGGCGGCGCTGGACAAGCTCTGAGCGCGCGCCATGCATAGGCGGTATGGTCCGCCTGCCTGATCAGTCCATCGGCACCGCCCGGTACCGGTTCACCTGCGCCGGCGTCATCCCGCCCGCCGCATTGCCCCAGCTGGCGCGCACGTAGCTCACCACCGCCGCCACCTCGGCATCGTTCAGCACCGGGCTGTAGGGCGGCATCCCGTAGGGCCGCGGATTGCCGGCGGTGGCCGGCGGGAAGCCGCCGTTGAGCACGATGCGGATCGCGTTCACCGGTTCCGCCATGGTCAGCGCGCGGTTGCCGGCCAGTGGCGGATAGGCGAGGCCGGCGCCGCGGCCCTCGGCGCCGTGGCAATCGGCGCAGTGCCTGTCGTACAGCTGCGCGCCGAGTTTCATGGTGGCTTCCGGTGGCGGCGCGGCGGGCGCGGGCGGGTCCTGTGCCGCCGGCAGCGATTGCAGGTAGACCGCCATCGCCTGCACGTCCGGCCCGGACAGGTGCTGCAGGCTTTGCCCGACCACTTCCGCCATCGGCCCGAACACGGCGCCCCTGGGCGACACGCCGCTGCGCAGCAGCTGCACGATGGCGGCCGTGTCCCAGCCGCCCAGGCCCGCCTCGGCATTCGACGTCAGCGCGGGCGCATACCAGCCGCTGACCGGGATCAGCCCGCCTGACAGTCCACCGCCGCTGCCGCCCAGCACATTGCGCGTGCTGTGGCAGGCGCTGCAGTGGCCCAGGCCTTCGACCAGGTAGGCGCCGCGGTTCCAGGCGGCCGGCCTGGCCTTGTCGTCGGCGTGGACGCCCGGGCGGAAGTAGAACAGGCGCCAGCCGGCCAGGGCCAACTGGCTGTCGTAGGGAAAGCGCAACGTGTGCGGACGGTTCGGCTGGCGCACCGGGGCCAGGCTGCGCAGGAAGGCGAACAGGGCGTCGGCGTCGTCGCGCGTGACTTTCGTGTAGTGGGTGTAGGGGAAGGCCGGATACAGCAGGCGCCCGCCGGGGCCGATGCCGTTGTGCAGGGCGTTCCAGAAATCGTCGGCGCGCCAGTTGCCGATGCCGGTGGCCGGGTCCGGGGTCAGGTTGGGGCCGTACAGGCGGCCGAACGGGGTGTCGACCGGGCGGCCGCCGGCATAGGCCGGGCCGCCGCGCGCGGTGTGGCAGGCGATGCAGTCGCCGGCGCGTGCCAGGTAGGCGCCGCGGGCGATGTTGGCCGGCGTCGGCGCCCAGGCCTGCGGCGAGCGCGCCGGCACGTGCTCGGCGCGCGGCCAGGCAACGGCTGCCCACGCGATGGCGGCCAGGAGCAGCGCCGCGGCAAGCAGCCCGATGCGCCGCATCATGGCTGCTCCGGGGCGCTGCCGCAGGCCAGCGGCAGCGGACGCGCCAGGTCGCGCGCCGGGCTCGGGTCGCCCGGGGCCGGCTCGCTCGCCAGCCAGGCCGAGATCGCCGACACGTCGGCCAGCGACAGCCGCCTGGCGATGGTGCCCATGCAGTCGGGCGCGTGGGCACGGCGGCTGCCGTTGCGCCAGGCGCCGAACTGGGCGTTGATGTAGTCGCGCGGCAGCCCCAGCAGGCCGGGGATGGCGGGCAGGGCGCCGGTCAGGCGTTGGCCGTGGCAGGCGATGCAGGCCGGCACCTCGAGCGCGCGGTCGCCCCCCACCACCAGTGCGCGGCCGCGCGCCAGCTCGGCGGCCGGCAGTGCGGCGCGGTCGAGCACCGGCGCGGCCAGGTGCTGGGCCGAAAAGTAATCGGCGATCTCGCGCAGGTAGTCGTCCGACAGGTGCTCGACCATCCAGGTCATCAGGGGATACTGGCGGCGGCCGTCGCGGAAATTGATCAGCTGGTTGTACAGGTAGCCGGCCGGCTTGCCGGCGATGCGCGGGAAGTAGCGGCGCTCATCGGCCGGAGGTGCCGCAGCCGGGCTGCCGTGGCAGGAGGTGCAGGCGAACACACGCTGGGCCAGCGTATCCGGCACCGGCGCGGGCACCGGCGCGCGCGCAGGCTGCCCGCCGGCCGCGGCCGGCAGGAGCGTCAGACAAGCCAGTGCACACCGCAGCAAACCCCGCATGACGACTCCCGGAATGGAGGAGTTCGCATCATACTTGGTTTGATGACAATGCGGTCAGTGGGCGTCCTGGAACGTACGCAGGTGGTCGAGCAGCGCCTTCATCTCGCGTTCGTCGCCGATGCCCCAGAAGCGCATCCGGGTGCCCGGCACCACCTTCTCGGGATCGCGCAGGAAGGCGGACAGGGTCTGCTCGTTCCAGACGATGCCGGACTGCTTCATGGCTGCGGAATAGGCGAAGTCGGCGGTGGCGCCGGCGCGGCGTCCGAACAGGCCGTTCAGCTGCGGGCCGAAGCCGCCGCGGGCGTTGGCCCCGGTCTGGTGGCAGGACGCGCATTGGCGGAAGATGGCGGCGCCGTCGACCGGCTTGTCGGACGAGGAACAGCCCTGCAGGGCGGCCAGGAGAGCGATCGGCAGAAACAGGCGGCGGGAGAAACGATACGGCGCTTTCATCCCGCGATTATAGATTGCGGCGGCAGGGCCTGCCCGGCGTGTTCAAGGCCCGGACTCGGGCTCGGCGGGCTTCGCTGCGGCGGGCTTCGCTGCAGCCGGCTTCGGCGCACGCACCTTGGGCGCCGCCGGCGGCAGCGGCGGCGGATTGGCGCGCCAGTGGCGGTAGATACGCAGCGCCACGTGGGCGTCGTCGGCCGCGTACAGGATCTGCTTGTCGGACAGGCGCGGCATGGCCCAGTTGGTGGTGGTGATCTTGCGCGATTTCTGCAGGCGCTGGCCGAAGAAGCGCTCGACCGCGGTCTTGGCGCCCCAGGCGTTGCGCTCGCCGCGGCGCAGCGCGGTGGCCAGGTCGAGCACGTTGGCGGCATCGATGCCGAGCTTGGCACGCAGGCGGCGCAGGTCGTCGCCGAGGCCGAAGCCGACCTTCAGGATGGCCGCCGATTCCAGCACGGCGCGCAGGACGGCGATGCCCGGCGCGGGCGCGGCAGCGGGGACGGCTTGGGCGCCTTCCGGCTGCGCACGCGGCGTGGCGATCTGGAACAGCCAGGCGTGTTCGTCGGTGGCCAGCTGCACCAGGTGCGGGCCGGTCGAGACTTCGCCCTTGCGGAAGGTGGGCTTGGATTCGGTGTCGAAGCCGAGCGTGTCGGCTACGGACAGGGCGGCCAGGGCCGCGGCGGCGTCGGCTTCGGTGCGCACCAGGCGCACGTCGGCGAGCCGGAGACCCTGGTAAGGCGGCAGCGCGTCGTCCTGAACCTCCATCCGGTTCAGCGGCGCGAGAACTTCGACGCCAGCTGTTCCAGTTTTTCCTGGCGCTTGCGGTCGGCTTCTTCCCTGACGGCCAGCTCGCGCTCGGCCTTCTTGCGCTCGGCTTCTTTCTTGAAGCGTTCCTGCAGCAATTCCTTGGCGTGCTGGCGGTGGGTGTCGGTCACCTCGGCACCGGCGTTGCCGTCGAGGTCGTAACGCACCGTGGCTTTTTCCATCGCACGCAGGTAGCGCATCGAACCGGTGTGGATGCCGAGCGCGGCGCGCATGGTCTTGCGGTTCAGGTTCGGCAGGCGCGCCAGCACCTGCTTGTCGATGCCGATGGCCAGCGGCAGGCAATCGCGGAAGGCCTTGAACTGTTGCTGCAACTGCTTGAGCAGGGCGCGCGGCGACTGATTGTCGGCCCCCTGCGCCGCGGCCGGCTGGGCAGCGGCGCCGGTGGCGGCCTGCTGATCGGTGGACTCGGCGGCGGACTGCTGAGCGGTTTGGCCGGTCTCTTCAGGCATGCCGGTGGCTGCGTTTTCGGTGGCCTCGTTGGACTCGGCGACAGGACTCATCGTATTCATTGACTTCATGGTAAGAACAAGAAGCGGAAGGATAGCATGGCCCGGGCCTCGGCGCGCCTCTCAGCGGTGTAACGGAACGTTTTTTCACGGAAATGACCACCATTTCCTGCGCGGCCGGCGGGCACGGGGCCGGGAAATCGTGTATGATCCGCCCCTTTCCTTGCGTCGGGCTTGCGCCGACGCAGACTGGCCGGGGGGCGAAGGGGCGGGCAGCGGAAGTATGCGAAATTCTTATATCCCTTATCGGATATATCAATTATCAATAAGACTTTCCTTGATGCATAATATGCCTGTCTCCTCTATTCTCCTCTGGGAAAATAGATTTCAAGCCCGTCGTCTGACGGGCTTTTTTTCGTTCTGACATGCTAGACCGCGATCTCGACCTTGCCTCGTTCCGCCCCAGCCCACCGTCCGTGCCCGGCGCCGTCCGTTTGTGCGCCCGTCCGGACTTTCTGGCGGGTGCCATGCGACGAGGAGCTTGATTTCCGGCTGTTCGCCCTTAGCTAGGGCCATCCCGTTATCCCTTCCCAAGGCCCGCGTCGCGGGCCCGGTGGATTATTGACTTCGCAGGCGCGCATCTCGCCTCGACTGGAGAAAGTTACATGAAAAGCACCGCCAAAACCTTGACACTGACAGCGAAGAAAGCGCCGGCGAAAAGCACGGCACAGCTGTCGGTGCCGAAAACCGCGACCTCCTACTTCCTCGAAACGGAAGTGGCGGCCGGCGCCCCGGCGGCCAAGGTGACGGTGGTTAAAACGCGTTCCCGCCTGGCGTCGCTGAAAGCCGCCCAGGCCGAGCAGGCCGGCGAATCCGTCCAGGCAGCGCAACTCCAGCCGGAACAGTTCGACCAGGCCGTCGCTGCCGGCGCCGAGGCTGCCGACGCGATCGCGCCCGTGGTGGCCGCGGCCGAGTCGAGCCTGCCCGCCGACGCGCTCGAACCGGCTGCCGAGCCGGTCTCTGCTGCAGTGCCCGAGGTGGCGCCGCAGGCAGCGCCGGACGTCGAGCCGGACGTGCCTGCCATGACCCAGATCGTGACCCCGCACGCCGCCGTGGCCGCCGACGCGTCCGACTACATTGCGCCTGCCGCGCCCGCCGCGCCGCCGGTGATCGTGCGCAAGCGCGTCTCGAAGCTGGCGGCACTGAAGGCTGCCGAGCCGGTGCCGGTCGCCGAACCCGACGCGCCTGTCGCCGTCCCGGAGGCGCCTGCCGCTGCCGCCACCGAGCAGCCGGCCGCGCGCGTGGCCCGCACCCGCACCGCACGCCGCATCGAGCCGGGCAGCAACAGCGTCCCGGCCACGCCGACCGGTACCGTCAGCACCACCACCGACGCCGCCACGCTGGCCGCGATCGACACGTCCGGCTATACCCTGCCGGGCGTGAAGGTGCCGGGCCGCCGCGGTCGCAAGCCGAGCGAATTCATGCCGGAGAACGACGAGATCGCCGCGCTGAACGCGGTCGAGCGCGCCGAAATGAAGGCGGCGTCCAAGCTGCGCGAACGCAAGGCCAAGGGTGTCTCCGGCATCCTCGGCGCCGAAGCCGGCTTCTCCGGTGAAGAGCTGGAAAAGCGCCGTACCCAGCTGAAGAACCTGATCAACATGGGCAAGGAGCGCGGCTACCTGACCCATGCGGAGATCAACGACCACCTGCCGGAAAACATCATCGATCCGGAAGCGATCGAAGGCATCATCGCGACCTTCAACGACATGGGCATCGCCGTCTACGAGCGCGCCCCGGAAGCGGAAATGATGCTGCTGTCGGACGCGGTCGTGACCCCGACCAGCGAAGACGAAGTCGAGGCCGCCGCCGCAACCGCGCTGTCGACCGTCGATTCCGACTTCGGCCGCACCACCGACCCGGTCCGCATGTACATGCGCGAAATGGGCGCGGTGTCGCTGCTGACGCGCGAAGGCGAGATCGCCATCGCCAAGCGGATCGAAGAAGGCCTGAAGGACATGGTGCAGGCGATCTCGGCCTGCCCGGTGACGATCTCGGAAATCATCGCGCTGTCGCACAAGATCGCCAGCGACGAGCTGAAGATCGACGACGTGGTGGATGGCTTCGTCGACCTGAACGAAGGCGCGGCGCCGGCGCCCGCCGCCGCTTCCTCCTCCGACGACGAGGACGAGGAAGATGTCGAAGAGGAAGATGAAGAAGAGGGCGGTACCGCCGGCAGCGCCGCCGCCGGCTACTCGACCGAACAGTTGGCCGCGCTGCGCAAGAGCGCGCTGGAAAAGTTCGCCGTCATCGAGAAGAACTTCGACAAGATGGGCCACGCCTTCAAGACCCACGGCTACGGTTCGCTGCAGTACCTGGCAGCCCAGGACGTGATCACCACCGAGCTGCTCGGCATCCGCTTCACCGCGAAGATCGTGGAAAAGCTGTGCGACACGCTGCGCGGCCAGATGGACGAAGTGCGTTCGATCGAGCGCGCCGTGCTGGACATCTGCGTGAACCGCTGCGGCATGCCGCGCGCCCACTTCATCAAGGTGTTCCCGGGTAACGAGACCGACCTCGAATGGGTGCAGCGCGAAGTCGACTGCGCGTATCCGTACAGCGCCGTGCTGTCGCGTAATGCCCCGGCGATCATGGAACTGCAGCGCCGCATGATCGACCTGCAGGCACGCGTCGCGCTGCCGCTGGCCGACCTGCGCAAGATCAACAAGCAGATGGCTGCCGGCGAAAAGCGTGCGCGTACCGCGAAGCGCGAAATGACGGTCGCCAACCTGCGTCTGGTGATCTCGATCGCGAAGAAGTACATCAACCGCGGCCTGCAGTTCCTCGACCTGATCCAGGAAGGCAACATCGGCCTGCTGAAGGCCGTGGACAAGTTCGAGTACCGCCGCGGCTACAAGTTCTCGACCTACGCGACCTGGTGGATCCGCCAGGCGATCACGCGCTCGATCGCCGACATGGCCCGTACCATCCGCGTGCCGGTGCACATGATCGAAACGATCAACAAGATGAACCGCATCTCGCGCCAGATCATGCAGGAAACCGGCACCGAGCCGGACATGGCGACGCTGGCCGCCAAGATGGAGATGCCGGAATCGAAGGTGCGCGAGATCATGAAGATCGCGAAAGAGCCGATTTCGATGGAAACCCCGATGGGCGAGGACGGCGATTCGCAGCTGGGCGACTTCATCGAGGACAACGCGACCCTGGCGCCGCTGGAAGCCGCGATGCACGCCTCGATGCGCGGCGTGATCAAGGAAGTGCTGGACTCGCTGACCCCGCGCGAAGCCAAGGTGCTGCGCATGCGTTATGGCGTCGAAATGTCGAACGACCATACGCTGGAAGAAGTCGGCAAGCAGTTCGACGTGACCCGCGAGCGTATCCGCCAGATCGAAGCCAAGGCGATGAGCAAGCTGCGCCAGCCCTCGCGTTCGGACAAGCTCAAGACCTTCCTGCAGAACCAGTAAGCGAACAGCGGCCTCCCGGCCGCCTTCGGAATCTCACCAAAAATCCCCGGCCTGTCGCGCCGGGGATTTTTTTTGCCTGTTTTTCCGGATTCCGTGAGGTTTTGTGAGAATCGTTCAATAAGTAATACCACGTAGTTGTTGCGATATTGCACATTAGAATTGTTTCTGGCTTGTATCTCCTTTCTTACATACACGCCTGCATATTAAAATCGCCGACTTTCCCTGTCATAAAGCCCCACATGTCTGACGATCAACAATCCTCGTCGCGCCGCCGACTGATCAAAAGCCTGGTCTTCATGCCGATGGCAGCCGCGGGCGCGGGCGCCATCCACGGCGGCCTGAACACTGCCGGCGCGGCTGCTGCCGCCGCACCGGAAGGCAAGCCGAATCCCTACACCCCGAAATACTTCACGCCCGACGAATGGCGTTTCGTGAACGCCGCCGCCGACCGCCTGATCCCGCACGACGAACATGGTCCGGGCGCGGTGGAGCTGGGCGTGCCCGAGTTCATCGACCGCCACATGCAGACGCCGTACGCGGCCGGCAGCATCTGGTATCTGCAGGGCCCGTTCATCGAGGCGCCGGCGGAATTCGGCTACCAGGGCAAGCTGCCGCTGAAGGACATCCTGCGCGTCGGCATCAGGGCCTTCGACAAGCATGCATCCACCAATTTCGACGGCAAGAAGTTCGCCGATCTCGAGCACAAGCAGCAGGAAGCGCTGCTCAAGGATGCCGAAGGCGGCAAGCTGAAGTTCGACGACATCTCGTCGAAGATCTTCTTCGCCAACCTGCTGGCCGAGGTGCGTAACGGCTACTTCGCCGACCCGATCCATGGTGGTAACAAGAACATGGGCGCGTGGAAAATGATCGGTTATCCGGGCATGCGCGCCGACTACCTCGACTGGGTCGAGGTGCGCGACAGGCCGTATCCGATCGGTCCGGTGGACCTGATGGGAAATCGCGGCTAACGGCAAGGAAACCAGAAAAAAATGGCAATCGTAAAAAGCAAAGTAGACGCCGTGATCGTCGGTGCCGGCTGGACCGGCGCCATCATGGCCAAGGAATTGACCGACCAGGGCTTGACCGTGGTCTGTCTCGAGCGCGGCCCGGACCGCGACACCGTGCCCGATTTCGCGTACCCGCGCGTGGTCGACGAGCTCGAAGGCTCGGTGCACCGCAAGTACCTGCAGTCGCTGTCGCAGGAAACCCTGACCATCCGCCACACTTCGAACGATACCGCGGTGCCGTACCGCCAGATGGGTTCGTTCAAGCCGGGTACCGGCGTCGGCGGCGCCGGCAGCCACTGGTCGGGCGCCCACTTCCGTCCGCTGCCGGAAGACTTCACGGCACGTTCGAGCCTGGAACAGCGCTTCGGCAAGAAGTTCATCCCGGCCAACATGACGATCCAGGATTTCCCGATCAGCTACGACGAACTGGAAGAGTCGCTCGACCACTTCGAATACGTGTGCGGCACCTCGGGCAAGGCCGGCAACATCAACGGCCAAATCATCGAAGGCGGCAACCCCTTCGAAGGCGCGCGCAAGCGCGACTACCCGCTCGGTCCGAACCCGAACTACCTGGGCTCGGAACTGTTCTACAAGGCCGCCAAGGAGATGGGCTACCACGCCTACCCGATCCCGGCCTCGAACGCCTCCGCCGCCTACATCAATCCCTACGGCTGCCAGATGGGCCCGTGCAACGCCTGCGGCTTCTGCTCGGACTACGGCTGCCTGAACTACTCGAAGGCCAGCCCGAACGCCAACATCTGGCCGGTCGTGCGCGGCCGCACCAACTTCGAGATGCGCACCCACGCCCAGGTGCTGAAGGTGAACCTGGACGCCGACAAGAAGAAGGCGACCGGCGTGACCTACCTGGACGCCCAGGGCCGCGAAACCGAACAGCCGGCCGACATCGTCCTGCTGTGCGCGTTCTCGTACATGAACGTGCACCTGATGCTGGTGTCCGAGATCGGCACCCCGTACGACCCGGTGAGCAAGACCGGCACCATCGGCAAGAACTACTCGTACCAGAACCTGAACCGCGTCCAGCTGTTCTTCGACGAGACCGTGCAGGCCAACCCGTTCATCGGCATCGGCGGCGCCGGCGCCACCTTCGACGACCTGAACGGCAAGCAGAACGACCCGACCAAGTCCGGCTTCATCGGCGGCGGCATCGTGTGGGCGCGCCAGCCGGGTTCCGGTCCGGTGCGCGGCATCTCGACCGCGCCGGGCGTGCCGAACTGGGGCAGCGCCTGGAAGAAGGGCGTCAAGGAAGCCTTCCGCCACTCGTTCTACTACGAGGTGCAGGGTTCGTGCATGTCCTACGACGATGCCTACCTGAGCCTGGACCCGAACTACAAGGATGCCTTCGGCCGTCCGCTGCTGCGCATGACCTTCGACTGGCACGACAACGAGATCAAGGCGTCGCAGTACCTGGTCGACAAGGCCCAGGAAATGAGCAAGATCCTGAACCCGCTGGCGATGAAGGGCGATGCCAAGAAGGACGGCACGCACTACAACATCACCCAGTACCAGTCGACCCACACCTGCGGCGGCGCGATCATGGGCAAGGACCCGAAGACCTCGGCCCTGAACAAGTACCTGCAGTCGTGGGACGTGTCGAACGTGTTCGCGCCGGGCGCCAACGCCTTCCCGCAGAACAACGGCTATAACCCGACCGGCCTGGTCGGCGGCCTGGCCTACTGGTGCGCCAAGGCGATCCGCGAGCAGTACCTGAAGAACCCGGGCCCGCTGGTGCAGGCGTAAGCGTACGAGGACAGAAAAAGAATGACAATGAGCTCCAAGAAGAAAGCCCTGGTCGCGGTGGTTGCGGTGGGCGTGATCGCCGTCGCCGGCGCCTTCGCATATGCGACTGCGCCGAGCCAGACGCGCGCCATCGCCGCCGCGCCCAACCTCGACGACAAGGCGCTGATCGATGCCGGCCGCTACGTGGCGGTGGCATCCGACTGTATCGCCTGCCACACGGCGCCGGGCGGCAAGGCCTTCGCCGGCGGCCGCGCGATCGCTTCGCCGATCGGCAACATGTACTCGACCAACATCACGCCGGACAAGACGACGGGCATCGGCAACTACAGCCTGAACGACTTCGACCGCGCGCTGCGCCACGGTATCGCCAAGGACGGCAGTTCGCTGTACCCGGCCATGCCGTACCCGTCCTACGCGAAGATGAACGACCAGGACGTGCGCGCCCTGTACGCCTACTTCATGAAGGGCGTCGAGCCGGTCAACGCCGCCAACCACGCGAACGACATCGCCTGGCCGCTGTCGATCCGCTGGCCGATGGGCATCTGGCGCAAGACCTTCGCGTCCAACCTGGCCCCGCTGGACCTGGGCAAGTACCAGAGCGAGCAGCTGGCGCGCGGCGCCTACCTGGTGCAGGGCGCCGGCCACTGCGGCAGCTGCCACACGCCGCGTGCGGCCACCATGCAGGAACAGGCGCTGGACGAATCGGGCAAGGCCTACCTGGCCGGCGGTCCGCTGATCGACGGCTGGCTGGCTGCCAACCTGCGCGGCGACAAGGTCGACGGCCTGGGTTCCTGGTCCGAGCAGGACATCGTCGACACCCTGAAGACCGGCCGTAACAAGACCACCGCGGTGGTCGGCGGTCCGATGAACGACGTGGTCGCGCACAGCATGCAGCACATGAGCGACCAGGACCTGCACGCGATCGCGGCCTACCTGAAGTCGCTGCCGGCCAGCGGCAGCGCCAAGGCGACCTTCGCGGCCAGCGACGACACGGCGAAAGCCCTGCGCGCCGGCCAGAACGAGACCCGCGGCGCCCAGCTGTACCTGGACAACTGCGCGGCCTGCCACCGCACCGACGGCAAGTCGAACGCCATCACCTTCCCGGCGCTGCCGGGCAACCCGACGGTGCTGGCGGACGACCCGACCTCGCTGATCCGCCTGGTGCTGGCCGGCAGCCGCCTGCCGTCGACCAAGGAACGTCCGTCGGACCTGGCGATGCCGGGCTTCGCATGGCGCCTGTCGGACGACGAGACCGCGCAACTGGTGACCTTCGTGCGCCAGAGCTGGGGCAACCATGCGCCGGCGGCGTCGGCATCCGAAGTCGCCAAGGTGCGCAGGGCGCTCGAGAAGGATGGCGGTCTGGCGCTGGACAAGGGGAATGCCGGCCACTGAAAATGCCGGTAGGGTGGGCACCCCGTGCCCACGCGGAAGCCGGCACGACATGAACGTTCGCGTGGGCACGGGGTGCCCACCTACGCATTGATACCGGCCGTCCCGTAAAAACGCCGCACCTGTGAAGACAGGGGCGGCGTTTTTTTATCCCTTATCCTTGGAGACATTGTCAGGTCGTATCCTGCGCCCCCATTGACAGCGCATGCGGCATATTCCCGCTTTCCGCGGCACGCGCATCCAGGCGTGCGCGGTTCTCCGGAGCGAAAGCGCGATATGCCAGACGACCAACCATCCCCCTCGCGGCGGACCCTGCTGAAAAGCCCGCGTGCCAGCACGGCCGACACGGCGTCGCCCGAAGGCAAGCCTAATTTCTACAGCCCGACCACCCTCCATGCTGGCCGGTGGCGCTTCCTGAACGCTGCCGCCGACCGTCTGATCCCGCACGAGCGCGGCGGCGTCGCGCAGGTCGTCCGGGTAAGAAAGGCAATTCGGGAGGATGGCAGCGTGGGTGTGCACCACCGCGATATGGCGCACTGATGCGTGCCCGGCTGGCCCCGGGTCCTGCGCCACCCGGTGCGCGAGCTGTATCTAACAATTGTCGCGTTGGTCCGACAAATGTCCAGGAATGTGATTCAAGTTCCGCACAGAAAATCATCGGGACTGGTGTTGCAACGCCGAGTCTTGGATACTGGCGTTTTCAGTTTCCAATACGCCAAGATGTCCGCACGCCAACCGTTCCGCCTTTCCCTCGCCCTCCTGTGCAGTGCCGTCCTGTTCGCGGCCGGCACCGTCCACGCCGCCGACGACGATGCGATCGCGCCCGACCGTCCCGACTTCGTCGAATCCAGCAAGGTGGTCGGCAAGGGCCGCCTGCAGATCGAAACCAGCGCCCAGTGGGACCGCCAGCGCGACGACGACCTGCACAGCCGCATGCTGACCACGCCGACCCTGCTGCGCATCGGGTTGGGCGAGCGCGCGGAACTGCGCATCGAGACCGAAGGCCGCAGCATCGAGCACGATGCCGACCCGGCGAGCGGCGAACATGCGGTCACGGCCGGCTGGGCCGACACCGAACTGGGCGTGAAATGGCACCTGGCCGATGGCCGCGGCGCCAGCCCCTCGCTGGGCGTGCTGCTGCACGCGGCCCTGCCGAGCGGCAGCGGCGCATTGCGCGGCCACGGGGTGCGCCCGTCGCTGCGCCTGTCGGCCGAATGGGAACTGGCGAACGATTATTCGCTCGGCGTGATGCCGGGCGTGGCCAGCGATACCGACGACGACGGGCGCCGCTACGGCTACGGCATCCTGGCCGCCAGCCTGGGCAAGGACCTGGGCGAGCGCGCCCACGGCTTCCTCGAACTGGCCGCGCCGCAGATCGCCCGCGCCGCGCACGGCGGCACCCAGCTGTTCGTCGACACCGGCATGAGCTGGCTGGTCGACAAGGATTGCCAGGTCGACTTCGCGGTGTCGCACGGCCTGAACCACCGCACCCCGGATCTCGGGATCGCGTTCGGGCTGTCGCTGCGCCGTTAAGGAGCAGGTTGATCCGGCGCAGGCGCGAACCGGTTCGCGCCTGCGCCGGGATGAGGTGGCGGATCAGCCGGTATTGCGCAGGCCCGCGGCCACCCCGTTGATCGACAGGTGAATGCCGCGGTGCACGCGCTCGTCGACCTTTTCCGGATCGCCGGCCAGTGCCCGGTGCCGCTGGATCAGCTCCACTTGCAGGTGGTTCAGCGGGTCCAGGTAGGCGAAGCGGTTGGCGATCGAACGCGCCAGCAGCGGGTTGCTGGCCAGGCGTTCCTCGTTGCCGGTGACCACTTCCAGCCAGCGCAGGGTCTCGTTGTACTCGGCCGAGATACGCGCGAAGATGCGCTCGCGCAGCGCCACGTCCGGTACCAGCTCGGCGTAGCGCGAGGCGATCGCCAGGTCGGTCTTGGCCAGCACCATGTCCATGTTCGAGAGCAGGGTGCGGAAGAAGGGCCAGGCTTTGGCCATTTCCTGCAGGGTCGCCACGCGCTCGTCGCGCTCGCCGTCTGCCACCCATCCGGATACGGCAGCGCCGAAGCCGAACCAGCCCGGCAGCAGCAGGCGGCACTGGCCCCACGAGAAGCCCCATGGAATCGCGCGCAGGTCTTCGATGCGGCGGGTCGACTTGCGCGAGGCCGGACGCGAACCGAGGTTCAGTTCGGCGATCTCGGCGATCGGCGTGGCTGCGAAGAAGTAGTCGGTGAAGCCCGGGGTCTCGTACACCAGGTTACGGTAGGCTTTATAGGCGCGCTGCGATAGCTCGGCCATCACCGCCTCGAAGCGCTTCAGCTGCGCCACCTGGTCGGCGTCGACGCCGTGCGGCATCAGGCCGGCTTCCAGCGTGGCCGCCACCAGCAGCTCGAGGTTGCGGCGGCCGATCTCCGGATTCGAGAACTTGGAGGAGATGATCTCGCCCTGTTCGGTCAGGCGGATCTGGCCGTTGACGGTGCCCGGCGGCTGCGCCAGGATCGCTTCGTAGGTCGGGCCGCCGCCGCGGCCGACGGTGCCGCCGCGGCCGTGGAACAGGCGCAGCTTGACGCCGGCGTCGGCGAACACCTGCACCAGCTTCAGCTCGGCCTGGTACAGCTCCCAGGTCGAGGTCAGGATGCCGCCGTCCTTGTTCGAGTCCGAATAGCCCAGCATGACTTCCTGCAGGCTGCCCTGCGCCTGGATCAACTTGGCCACCAGCGGCAGCGCCATCCATTCGGCCATGATGCCGCCGGCCTGTTGCAGGTCGGGGATGGTCTCGAACAGCGGGATCACCATCACGTCGTGGCGGCCTTCGCGCGGGCGCAGCAGGCCGGTTTCCTTCTGCAGCAGCAGCACTTCGAGCAGGTCGGACACGGTCTCGGTGTGCGAAATGATGTAATTGCGGATCGCGCGTGCGCCGTAGCGTTCGCGGATCTCGCGCGCCGCGCGCAGCACGCCCAGCTCGGACTGGGTCTCGTCCGAATAGCTTTCGTAGGGCGTGTACAGCAGGCGCGGCTGGGCCAGTTCGTCCAGCAGCAGTTTGACCTTGGCGGCTTCGTCCAGCGCCGCGTAGTCGGCCTGCACGCCGGCGCGCGCGAACAGCTCGGCGAGTACGCGCTCGTGCACGTCCGAGCTCTGGCGCATGTCGAGCGAGGCCAGGTGGAAGCCGAAGATCAGCGCCGCGCGCATCAGCGCCTTCAGGCGCGGCTGCACCAGGATCGCGCCGAAGTTTTCCTCGAGCGATTCGGCCAGCACCTTCAGCTCGGCGTGGAATTCGATCGGGTCGTGGTAGGGATCGGCGTGGCCGACTTCCTTGCGCAGGATGTTGGAGGCGCCCAGTTCGCGCGCGGTCGAGGCCAGGCGCGCGTAGATGCCGATCAGGGCGCGGCGGTAGGGCTCGTCGCTGCGGTGCGGCGAGTGGTCGGGCGAGGCATCGGCCAGCGCCTGCAGGTGCTGGCTGGCCGGCACCAGGAGGGTCGAGGTCGACAGCTCGCTGCCCAGCGCGTGCACTTCGTCGAGGTAGAAGTCGAACACCGTGGTGGCCTGGCGCACCAGTGCGCGCTGCATGGTGGCGGCGTTGACGTTCGGGTTGCCGTCGCGGTCGCCGCCGATCCAGCTGCCCATCTGCATGTAGGTGGCGTCCAGCAGCTGGTCCGGGTCGGTGCCGAAGTGCTCGGCCAGTTCCTCGCCGATGTCCTCGTACAGGGCCGGCAGCTCGCGGAGAAAAGTAATGCGGTAGTAGGACAGCGCGTTCTCGATCTCGTCGGCCACGGTCAGCTTTTCGTAGCGCAGCATGCGGGTCTGCCACAGGGTCGCGATGCGCGCCTGCAGCAGCTGCAGGTTGCGCTTGGCTTCCTTGGGCGTCAGCGGCAGGTCGCGTTCGGCCAGCAGGCGCGCGATGTCGTGCTCGGCGTCCAGGATGCTCTTGCGCTGCACCTCGGTCGGGTGGGCAGTCAGCACCGGCGAGATCAGCGCGTCGCGCATGAAGGTCTCGACGGTATGCTGGCCGACGCCGGCGTCCTTGATGCGTTCCAGCGCGAAGGCGACGGTGGAGGGGTGTGGCTGGGCGCCGCGCAGCATGTGGGCGCGGCGGCGGCGGATGTGGTGCTGGTCTTCGGCGATGTTGGCCAGGTGCGAGAAGTAGGAGAACGCGCGCACCACCGAATTGGCCTGCTCGCGCGACAGCTTCTTCAGCAGCGTGGTGAGTTCCTTGCCGGCGGCCGGGTCATCCCAGCGGCGGAAGCGTACCGCGGTCTGGCGCACGGTCTCGACCACGTTGAACACTTCCTCGCCTTCCTGGTCGCGCAGCACGTCGCCGAGCAGGCGGCCGAGCAGGCGGATGTCTTCCTTGAGTGGCTCGTCCTTGTCGTCGGCCGGGTTGTGGGAGGGTGCTTGCAGTTCTGGTGCGACAGGTTTGTCCATGATCGATCACTGAGAAGTTTTATGTTGAAAACAACAACAGATGGCTGGGCAACGATGGTGCAGAATGCGATGCCGATGGCGGTACCGCTGACGGTGCCAATGAGGTGCTGGCGGTCGGCCTTTGGCCTCTGGCGGTGCATGCTAAAATTTGTGATCTTAGGCATGGCTGCCGGAGCTTACCGGCGCTGGCCGATCCGGGCACAACGACAGTGAAAGAATCCGTTTTGAACTCTGAAAACACCACGCAGCGCATCCCCGCGACCCTGATTATTGCGTCGCGCGAAAGCAGGCTGGCCATGTGGCAGGCCACGCACGTGCGCGACCGGCTCGCGGCATTATATCCGCAATGCCATATTGATATCCTCGGGATGACGACGCGCGGCGATCAGATCCTGGACAAGACCTTGTCCAAGGTAGGCGGCAAGGGCCTGTTCGTCAAGGAACTCGAAGTCGCGCTCGCCGAAGGCCGCGCCGATCTGGCCGTGCACTCCCTCAAGGACGTGCCGATGGAATTGCCGGAAGGGTTCACGCTGTCCACCATCCTCGAGCGCGAGGACCCGCGCGACGCCTTCGTGTGCAACGACTACGACAGCCTGGCCACGCTGCCGGCCGGCAGCATCGTCGGCACCAGCAGCCTGCGCCGCCAGTCGCTGATCGCGGCCAAGTACCCGCAGCTGGTCATCAAGCCGCTGCGCGGCAACCTCGATACCCGCCTGGGCAAGCTCGACCGCGGCGACTATGCCGCCATCATCCTGGCCGCCGCCGGCCTCAAGCGCCTGGGCCTGGAGCGCCGCATCCGTGCCTACCTGTCGCCGGAAGACAGCCTGCCGGCTGCCGGCCAGGGCGCGATGGCGATCGAGATCGTGGCCGGCACCCGCAGCGACGGCGTCGACCTGGCCGCGCTGCTGTCACCGCTGAACCACGAAGCCACCGCGCATGCCGTCATGGCCGAGCGCAAGGTGTCGAAATTCTTCGGCGCCAGCTGCCAGATCCCGCTGGCGGCCCACGCCACGGTCGACGGCGGCACGCTGCACCTGCGCGCCATGGTCGCTACCCCGGATGGCCAGCGCTCCGCGTTTGCCGAAGCCTCCGGCCCGGCGGCACTGCCGGAAGCGGTGGGCGAGCAGGTATCCCAGCTGCTGGTGCAGCAGGATGCGGCCGCGATCCTGGCCGAGTGCAAGGCGGACGCCGCGTCCGATGCCTGAGGCCGGCGCAGGGGCGGGCGTGGAGACGCACGGCAACCCGGCGCCGCCGGCGGGCGTGACGCCGGCCCCGGCCCAGGCGGCGCCGGCGGCTCCGTCCACGGCGGCGGCCTCGTCGCCGCGCGCGGTGGTGATCACGCGCCCGCGCCGCCAGGCCGAGCCGCTGGCCGCCGCCGTGGCCGCGCTCGGGCGCACCCCGGTGATCCTGCCGCTGCTGGACATCGCCCCGGCCGCGGACCAGGCGGCGCTGGCGCAGGCCCTGCGCGCGCTGCACGAGTATGCGCTGGTGGCCTTCGTGTCGCCGAACGCGGTCGATGCCGCCTTTGCCCACATCGAGCGCTGGCCGGACGGTGTGGCGATCGCGGTGGTGGGCGAGGGCAGCCGGGCCGCACTGGCCCTGCACGGCATCGACGAGGCCCGGGTGCGCATCCACTGCCCGCGCGACCCGGCGCGCAGCGATTCCGAACACCTGCTGCAGGCGCTGGACCTGGCGCTGCTGGCCGGCCGGCGCGTGCTGGTGGTGCGCGGCGACGGCGGGCGCGAGCTGCTGCCCGACGCCCTGCGCGCGGCCGGCTGCACGGTCGAGACGCTGGCCGCCTACCGGCGCTCGGTGCCGCGCCCGGATGCGGCGCTGGCAGCCTCGCTGCGCAGCCTGCTGGCCGGGCCCAACGACTGGATCGTGACCAGCTCGGAAGCGCTGCGCGGCCTGGTCGCCATCGTGGAGGGGCTGTCATCCACCCTGGATGACACAATAAGTGTGGCAAGATTGCAACGCCAGCATCTGATCGTACCCCACGCCAGGATCGCGGAAACCGCACGGGCACTGGGTTTCACCTCGGTGACCCTCACCGGCTCGGGCGACGAGCGCCTGCTTGCCGCGTTACAATCATGAGCATGAACGAATTGCCCAACAATCCAGAAAAACCCAACATGGGCGGTCCGGCCGCGGCGCCGGAACACTATCCCACCCCGGCCCCCGTGCTCGAGCCGCGCGTGCCCGAGACCGCGTCCGGCATGGGCGCGCTGCTGAACAAGCCGCAGAACCTGGCCATCCTGGCGCTGGCCGTGTTGCTGGCGATCCAGACCTGGTCGACCCACAACCGGATCGGCAAGCTGCGCGAGGAAGTAGCGCGCACGCTGCAGAAGGATTCGGCGTCGAATGCCGAGACCGCGCAGATCGTGCGCGACACCCAGGAAACGGCGAAGGAACTGCAGGTCAAGGTCGGCGTGCTGGAAAGCCGCCAGACCGAATCGCAGAGCCAGCAGGCCGCGCTGGAACAGATGTACCAGGACATCTCGAAGAACCGCGACGAATGGGCGCTGACCGAGATCGAGCAGGTGCTGTCCACCGCCAGCCAGCAGCTGCAGCTGGCCGGCAACGTGCAGGGCGCGCTGATCGCGCTGCAGAACGCCGACCGCTCGCTGTCGCGTTCCGACAAGCCGCAATTCATCACGATCCGCCGCGCCATCGCGCGCGACATCGACAAACTGAAGGCGCTGCCCTCGGTCGACCAGGCCGGCATCGCGCTGCGCCTGGACAACGTCATCGGCCAGATCGACAACCTGCCGCTGCTGTCCGACGAAAAGCCGGCCGAGCCGCAGGCGCCGCGCCGCATCAATGGCGGCGCCGGCGCGCGCAGCGCCGCCGCCAACACTGCGGGCGGCAAGCCGGCTGCGGCGGAGCAGGAACTCGGCCTCGGCCAGCGCGTGACCGAGACCTGGCGCAACTGGAGCCACGAGATGTGGGACGATATCCGCCAGCTGGTCCGGGTGCGCACGGTGGACACGCCGGAGGCGCTGATGCTGTCGCCGAGCGAATCGTACTTCGTGCGCGAGAACCTCAAGCTGCGCCTGCTGAACGCGCGCCTGGCGCTGCTGTCGCGCAATGAAGGCACCTTCCGCGACGACCTGAGCACGGCCCAGGAGCAGATGGTGAAGTATTTCGACACGCGCGCGCGCTCGACCCAGACCGCGCAGGCGCTGCTGCGCCAGGTGCAGGCCAACAACGTATCGATCGACGTGCCGGATTTGTCGGAGAGCCTGAACGCCGTGCGCAATTACAAATCCAAGCCCTGAGTCCCGACGATGCGTTTACTTCTCTGGTTAGTCGCCCTGATGGCCACGGCGATCGGCATCGCCGTGACCGCGCGTTTCAATCCCGGCAACGTGGTGTTCTTCTACCCGCCGCACCGGATCGACATGTCGCTCAACCTGTTCGTGGTGCTGGCGGCGCTGCTGTTCCTGCTGCTGTACGGCCTGGTACGGGCGGTGCGCGCCACCCTCGGCATGCCCGAGCGCGTGGCCGAGTACCGCTTCCGCAAGCGCGAGCGCGAAGCCAACCGCGGGCTGCGTGAAGCGCTCAAGGCCCTGTTCGAAGGCCGCTTCGGCCACGCCGAGAAGGCCGCGATGCGCGCCGCCGAACTGCCCGAGAACGCCGGCCTGGCGGCCCTGATCGGTGCCCGCGCCGCGCACCGCATGCGCGAACCGGCACGGCGCGACGCCTGGCTGGCAGGGACCGTCAACGACGCCAGCCTCAAGACCGCGCGCCTGATGACGGTCACCGAGCTGCTGGTCGACGAGCACAAGCCGGAAGCCGCGCTGGAGGCGGTGGCCGAACTCAACGCCAGCGGCCAGCGCCACATCCATGCGCTGCAATGGGCCATGAAGGCCAACCAGCAGGCGCGCAACTGGCCCGAGGTGCTGCGCCTGGTGCGCACGCTGGACAAGCGCAATGCGCTGCACCCGGCGCTGTCGAGCCGCCTGCGCGAACTGGCCTACGAGGCGCTGCTGTCCGAAGGCGGCCACGATGCCGAGTCGCTGCGCCGCGTGTGGGCCGGCGTGCCCGGCGCCGACCGCATCCAGCCGGCGATCGCGGCACGCGCCGCCGGCGCCTTCAACGCGCGCGGCCTGCACGACGAGGCGCGCATGATCGTCGAGGATGCGCTAAAGGCCGGCTGGGACGAGCGCGTGGTGCGCGCCTACCGCAATGCGGCCGGCCCGGAAGGCTCGCCGACGCTGCTGGCCCAGATCGAGAAGTGCGAAGCCTGGCTGCGCGACCATCCGAACGATCCGGAACTGGCGCTGACCCTCGGTTCGCTGTGCCTGCGCCAGAAGCTGTGGGGCAAGGCCCAGCGCTACCTGGAAGATGCCTTGTCGGACGCGGTTGACCCGGCCATGGTGCGCGAGGCGCACCTGAAGCTGGCCCAGCTGCACGAGGCGCTAGGGCAGCAGGACGAAGCGAACCGCCATTACCGCCTGTGCGCGCTGGCCGACCTGATGTAGCGTATATAGCCGTTTGAAAGATAATTTCAATTATTGTCGTATTTTGAAATTATATTTCACGATAGTGGCATTGCCCGCTTCCTGCGCGACCTTGTGCGGCGCACAAGTTTGGGGCGATTCGCTATAATGGCCCTCTTTATTGTTTTCCCAGCAACCGTATCCCAAGCTAACAAGGACTAGCATGAGCCTGAATAACGTCAACGCCGGCCGCGACGTGCCGAACGATTTCAACGTCGTCATCGAAATCCCGATGAACGCCGATCCGGTCAAGTACGAAGTGGACAAGGAATCGGGCGCGATCTTCGTCGACCGCTTCATGGGCACCGCGATGCACTACCCGTGCAACTACGGCTACATCCCGGACACCATCGCCGACGACGGCGACCCGTGCGACGTGCTGGTCATCACCCCGTTCGCCCTGATCCCGGGTGTGGTGGTACGCTGCCGCGTGCTGGGCGTCCTGAAGATGACCGACGAAGCCGGCGGCGACTCCAAGATCCTGGCCGTGCCGGTCGAAAAACTGCTGCCGCTGTACAGCAACCTGCAGAAAGTGGAAGACGTGCCGGAACTGACCCTGCGCCAGATCCAGCACTTCTTCGAACACTACAAGGACCTGGAAAAGGGCAAGTGGGTCAAGGTCGAAGGCTGGGAAGGCCCGGAATCCGCCAAGCAGGAAATCCTGAACGGCGTCGCGGCTTACAAGTCGAAACAGCAGTAATCGCATCGCCGTGGCATGCGCGCCTCGTGGGCGCGCTCCAGGCGTGCGAGAGAGCCGGCACCGGTGGGTGGCCGGCTCTTTTCGTTTACCGCCAGCTGGTTGCCGGCTGTTCATCACCGGCGCATCATGCGCGCGCGTTGCCGGCCATTCTTCACCAGCCGCGCGTCGTCGGCCGTGGGTCACCGGCCGCGCATCGCCAGCCGCGCATCACCAGCCGCGCATCACCAGGCGCGCATTACCAGGCGTGCATCACCAGCCAATGTCCTGCAGCAGTGGGAAGGTCAGGTCGCGCGGCGGCGTCACCTCGTGGGTGAGGTCGTCGTTGATCGACGGCTCCATCAACTGGTTCGGCTTGGCCTCGGTGGTGTAGTGCGAGACCGTCGAGCCGGGCGAGTAGATGCTCGGCGTGTACATCAGGATGCGTCCCGCGGCGTCGGTGCCGGCCAGCCGGGTCGTGTTCAGCCCCAGGCTCGCGACCACGCCCGACTGGGTGCGCGAGCGCCGCTGCAGCGATGCCTTGATCCGGATGCCGTCGGCCTGGGTGATGCGCACCGACGGAATCGCGATCGACGGGTCGTTGCCGCTCATACCGGCCACGTCGCCCGGCTGGTTGTCGGCCACCACCATCGCGATCGCGCCCGCCGCCTGCACGTTGGCGGCCTTGGTGACGAAGTCGCAGCTGCCGCGGTCGACCAGCGCGACGTTGCCGCGCACCGCCAGCGCATTCAGGTTGTTCAGCGGCGTGCAGGCGAGGCCGGTGCCGTCGGGCTGGTCCACCACCGGCATCAGCTGGCCGCGCACCGGCGGATTGGACAGGGCCGGGCCGAAGCTGGCGTCGCCGACCTGGTAGTCGCCGCCGGCGCCGCCGGCAGCCGTGCCGGATACCGCCAGGTTGGAGGACGGGTCCAGCACCTGGGGCACGGCGGCGGTCACGATCGGGCCGTTCCAGGACAGGCCGCGCCAGGTGACGGCGGAGGCGGCGCGCTGGGCCGGCGTCAGTTTGACCCAGGGGCGGTTCAGGCGGTTGTCGAGCAGGTAGTAGTCCCAGATCGAGGGCCGGCCTTCGATTTCTTCGCCGGTTTCGTCGTCGGTGAAGGTCTGGAACCCGAGGCCGTGCCCGAACTCGTGCAGCAGCACCGTGACCAGGTCGATGCCGTCGCCGAAGTTGCGGTCCAGGCCGAGGTAGAAGCCGTTGCCGGGCAGGCAGTCGGGGAACAGGCCGAGACGCGAATTGAAGCGCGCGATGATGTGCGGCTCGCCCGGCGTGGCGACGTCGGTGCCGGCCAGCTTGCTGGCCAGCGCGCTCGGATACCAGGTATTGGCGCGCGGCGCATTCGGGAAGTCGGACCAGATCTCGTAGGCGCCGGCGGAGCCCAGCACCGCGCTGGAGGCGGTGCAGGACAGCGGCACGAAGGAGGCGCCGATGCGGATCGTGACGTTGCTGGTCAGCGTGGCGCCCCAGATGTCGGCCGCGCGCTGGAAGGCGTTCAGGCGCTGCTGGCCGAGCGTGGTGCCGGGGTTGCCGCCGACCGGCGTGGCCGGGGTCGGGTCGTTGAAGCCGACCCCGGCCGCGTTCTGGTTGACGATCACGATGGTGGCGGCGGCGTAGGCGCTCGACGCCCCGACGGCCAGCGCGCCGCAGGCGAGCGCCACCACCACGCCGACGCCGGCCGCGGTGTTGGCCAGGCGCTGCAGGCGCGAGGGCGCGCTGCGCAGGGGGGTGTCCGTGGTCGAATCAGCGGGCTTCATGGGCTTGCTCCTTGGGCTGGACGTTGGCGGGGACGCCATGGGCATGGGCGTGGTTGACGGCATCCGCGGCGGCGGCTTCGCCGTGCAGGCATTCGCTGCTCAGCTTGCCGTCGGGGCCGCGGGTGACGACGTCGTAGACCATGGTCCTTTCGCCGAGGCGCACGCCGTGCGCGCCGCTGCGGGCGCTGAGCGTCTGCGGCTGCGGCTTGCCGGCGCTCAGCGCGGCGTTCGAGGGCGTCCTGGCGCGCAGGGCCTTCAGTTCGTCGGCGGTGGGCGCGCGCATCTTGCCGGTCTGGGCGTCGCGCACGGCGACCATGCCCTGGCCGGCATCCTGGGCCTTGGCCTGCAGCGAGAACGCGGCCATGGCGCACAGCGCGGCCATGGCGCTGGCGGTGAGCATTTTTTGCTTGGGCATGACAGTCTCCTTATCGCGATTGCTGACGGCGGCGCAGCAGGCCGAAGCCGCCCAGGCCCATGGCCAGCATCATCCAGGCCGAAGGTTCCGGCACCGCGGTCACCACACTGACCGAATCGATGCCCACATAGTTCAGGTAATCGGTGGAGCCGATGTAGCGGAACGCGAAGCGCCCGGGGCCGTCGGCCGCGACGTAGGTGTCGACCAGCGACCAGTCGGTCGAATAGCCGCCGGTGTTGCCGATGATGGTCAGCAGCGAGAAGTCGGCCGGATCGGTGCCGGTGCCGGACGAGAACAGCACTTCCAGCTGGTCGTTGAAGCCGGGCGTCGCATCGTGGCGCGTGTAGAAACTGATTTCCGTAGTGCCGGACAACGCGAGGATGGGCGTGATCAGCCAGTTGTCGACGCTGCCGGTGCCGCCGGCGGCGCTCAGGTAGTTGACGGCGGCGTAGGAGTCGGCGGCGCCCGCGTAGGCCGGGAACACCGCCGCATTGCCCTGGAACCAGCCGTTGCCGGGCGGGACGCTGTTGTTGACCTGCACCCATCCGCTCAAGCCGCCGACGTTGTCGAAGCCTTCGTTCAGGACCTCGACCCCGGCCGCCTGCGCCGCCGTGGAGCCGAGTGCCGCCAGCGACAGCGCCGCCGCCGCATACAAGGTTTTCGCGTGTTTCATGGAAAGCCCTTTCATGGAAGCCAGTAGGATGGTTGACCGCTCGCGCTGGCTGATCGACGAGACCATTGATGGGCTCATCATATGAGTCGAATGACAACAAGCCTTGATCTTTAGCTAATGGCTGGGCTGGACAAACGAGGTATCGTCGGGCAGGACCGGTGGGGGCGTTGGGCAGTGCGAGGATTGCGCCGCGAAGTGTGCAAGGGCGTAGGGTGGGCTCTCCGAGCCCACGCGAAGGTCAGCGCAATGCCGGCTTCCGCGTGGGCTCGGGGAGCCCACCCTTCGAGCGTGCGTGCGTATTCAGCGTTTGGCGAGACGCCGCAAGCGCAGCTTGCCGACGATCCCGATCGGGAAGAAGTAGATCGACAGGATGAACAGGACCCCCAGCCACAGCATCCAGCGATCCGGATGCAGCGCCGCCGCCAGCATCGGCGTGCCGGCCAGCGCCTCGGAAGCGTGTCCCATCAGCGTCTTCAGGTAGTTCTGCGCCAGGATGAACAGGGTGGCGCCGACCACCGCGCCGTACATCGTTCCCATGCCGCCGATCACCACGATCAGCAGGATGTCGGTCATCACCTCGAAGCCGAGCGAGGTCTTGGGCCCGACGTAGCGCAGCCACAGGGCCATCAGGGCGCCGGCCAGCGCCGCCACCACGGCCGCCAGCACGTTGGCCCAGATGCGGTACACCACGGTGCGGTAGCCGAGCGCCTCGGCGCGGAATTCGTTCTCGCGGATCGCCTGCAGCACGCGGCCGAAGGGTGAATTCACGAGGCGCAGCAGGAACAGGAACAGCAGCGCACAGCCGAAGAACACGATGTAGTAAGTGATCAGCTTGCCGTCCACGGCGCGCCCGAACACCTCGTTCTCCATCAGCGTGAAGCCGGGCGTCAGCAGTTCCGGCACGCTGAAGGTGCGGCCGTCCTCGCCGCCGGTAAAATCCGACAGCTGCGAGGCCAGCACCGCGAACGAGGACGCCACCGCCAGCGTGATCATGGCGTAGAAGATGGCGCGCACGCGCAGCGCGAACAAGCCGATGACGAAGGCCAGCGCCACCGTCAGCAGCAATGCCAGCGCCAGCCCGGTGAGGGCCACGCCCCAGGTGGGCTCGTCGACGCGGGCCAGCGCGATGCCGATGCCGTAGGCGCCGATGCCGTAGAACATGGTGTGCGCGAACGAGACGATGCCGGTGTAGCCGAGCAGCAGGTCGTAAGACGCAACCAGCACGATGTAGATGCAGATCGTGGCGGCCGTGTTGAGCGGGCGCGCGCCGGAAAACAGAAAGGGCGCCAGCAGCAGCCCGAGCACGATCGCAACCAGCACGGCGCCCAGCAGGCGGCTGCGCGGCAGGTCGCCGGAGAGAAGTTTGATCAGCATGTCAGCTCCGCGATTTGGCGTACAGTCCGGCCGGACGCCACAGCAGGATGGCGATCATCAGGATGATGTTCGACACCAGCGCGACCTTCGGCGCCAGGAAGCCGGCGTAGTTGGCCACCAGCGCCATCAGCAGCGCGCCGATGAAGCAGCCGCCGACCGAACCGAGGCCGCCGATGATGATGACGATGAAGATCATCACCGTGATGTCGGCCCCCATCGATGCCGACAGCGTCTCCTTGTACAGACCCCACAGCACGCCGCCCAGGCCGGCCAGCGCGGAACCGGCGGCGAACACGGCGACGAACAGGCGGCGGATGCGGTAGCCCAGCGCCTCGACCATGTCGCCGTTCTCGACGCCGGCGCGGATCAGGAGGCCGATCTTGGTGCGGTTCAAGGTGATGGACATGCCGGCGAACACCAGCAGCCCGACCGCCACCGCCAGCAGCCGGTATTTCTCGATGGCGGCGTCGCCCAGGAAGATGGCGCCGCGCAGCGCGGCCGGCAGCGGCAGCGGCAGTTGCTCGGCGCCCCAGATCACGTTGATCAGCTGTTCGGCGACGATCATGCCGCCCATGGTGATCAGGATCTGCTTCAGGTGCTGGCCGTAGACCGGCATGATGACGACCCGCTCGAAGGCCCAGCCGAGCAGCGCGGTGACCGCCATCGCCAGCAGCACCGCCAGGCCGAGGACACCGAGGTTGGCGGCCAGCGAATCCATTTCCAGCCAGTGACGCATCGGCAGCAGCACCAGGGTCGCGCTGAAGGCGCCGACCGAGACGAAGGCGCCATGGCCGAAATTCAGCACGTTCATCAGGCCGAACACCAGCGTCAGGCCGCTGGCCATGATGAAGATCATCATGCCCATCGCCAGCCCGGCCACGGTGAGCGTGACCCAGGTCGGGAAGCTCATGAAGGGCAGGGCGGCCAGCATCAGGAGGGGTACCAGCAGCAGCGGCGCAAGGTCGCGGCGGGCGGCCGGCAGCGGCGTGTCGGCCTGGGTTGCCTGCGCCAGGGGAAGGGGAGCGGTCACGGTCGTCGGTTTCATGGTCATTGGTGCGAATCGAGGGACAGGCCGAGCAGGCGCCGCTGCAGCGCCGCGTCGCCGGCCAGGTCGGACATGGCGCCGGCGTGCACGATGCGGCCGTCGTCCATCACGCCGACGCTGTCGCCCAGGCTGCGCACGAAGTTGAAGTTCTGTTCGACCAGCAGGATGGTGGTGCTGGTGTCCTTGAGTTCGCGGAAGGCCGCCATCAGGCTCTGGACGATGGCGGGCGCCAGGCCCTTGGTCGGCTCGTCCACCAGCAGCAGCTTGCGCGGTTCGACGATGGCGCGCGCGATCGCCACCATCTGCTTCTGGCCGCCGGACAGGTTGCCCGCCGGGGTGTTCCAGAAACGCCGCAGGGCCGGGAAGAAGCCGCAGATCCAGTCGACGCGCGCCTCGTCCAGCGGGCCGTTGCGCGCCGCGAGGTACAAGTTTTCGCGCACCGTCAGCTCCGAGAACACGGCCATGTTTTCCGGGACGTAGGCGATGCCGGCGCGCGCGATGTCGGGCGTCGCCATCCTGGTGATGTCGATGCCGTCGAACACGATCGACCCGCTGCTGGCCTTCCACAGGCCCATGACGGTGCGTAGCGTGGTGGTCTTGCCGGCGCCGTTGCGGCCCAGTAAAACCGCCAGGCCGCCGCGCGGCACGGCCAGGTCGACGCCCTGCAGGATGTGGTACTGGCCGATGTGGGTGTGGACGCCGGACAGCGTCAGGATCGGATCAGGCGGGCTCTGGGGTGCCAAGATACGCCTCCTGTACGATTGTCGATTGCATGACCTCCTGCGGCTCGCCGTCCGCAACCAGGGTGCCGTTGTGCAGCACGACGATGCGGTCGGCCAGCGCACGCACCACGTCCATCTTGTGCTCGACCAGCAGCACGGTGCGCTTGCGCTCGGCCTTCACCTGGTGGATCAGGTCGAGCACCACCGGCACCTCGTCCACGCTCATGCCGGCGGTCGGCTCGTCGAACATCAGGATCTCGGGTTCCAGCGCCAGCAGGATCGCGACTTCCAGCTTGCGCTGGTCGCCGTGCGACAGGGTGCCGACCCAGGCATGGCGCTTGGGCGCCATCGCGACCCGCTCGAGGTAGTGCTCGGCGCGCGCGATGAGCTCCTTGTGCCCGAACCAGGTCGAGAACAGGGCCAGCCCGATGCCAGCGCGGCTCTGTACCGCCAGGCGCACGTTCTCCAGCACCGTCAGGTGCGGGAACAGGTTGGTCAGCTGGAAGGCGCGCCCGATGCCGAGGTGGGTGCGGCGCGCCGGCCCGAAGCGGGTGACGTCCTGGCCATGCACCAGCACCCGCCCGGACGTGGCCTGCAGCTGGCCCGACACCAGGTTGAAGTAAGTGGTCTTGCCGGCGCCGTTCGGACCGACGATCACGGTCAGGGTGCCGGGATAAAAGTCGGCCGTGACGCCGTTGACCGCGACATGGCCGCCGAAGCGGATGCTCAGGTCGCGGGTCGACAGCGCGGGCTGCATGGCCTGCGCAGGTGGGCTGGACGGATCGCTCATGTCAGCGCTTGTTCTTGACCGGCAGCGGCATCTCGCTGGCCGGGATTTCGCGCACCAGTTCCAGCAGATCCCACTCGCTCTTCTGGTCTTTCTTGATGCGGAAGTGGTACATCGGCTGCAATGCCTGGTGGTCTTCCTTGCGGAAGGTCATGATGCCTTTCGGCGTCTCGAAGTTCATGCCTTCCATCGCCGCCGCCAGCTGGTCGCCGTTGCCGCCCGGGACCTTCTGCAGGGCCGCGACCACGGCGCCGGCCGCCGCCATGCCGCCGGCGGTGAACATGTCCGGCGGGACCTTGTAGCGTTTGGTGTGCTCGGCCACCAGCCAATCGTTCATCTTGTTCTTCGGGAAGCCGTAGTAGTAATAGATGGTGCCCTCGGTGCCGGCGTAGGCCTTCCAGGTCTTCATCACCGGCAGGATGTTGCCGCCCGGGGCCAGGGCGATGCCGTAGCGCTCCGGCTTCATGTCGGCGATCTTGCTCATCGGGTTGGGGCCGGCCCACACGATCGACAGGATGCGCGGCTGCGGCTTGTCCTTCAGCGCATCGAACAGGCGCTGGGTCGGCGCGGTGAAATCGGTCGACGCGGCCGGCGCGTATTCCTCGTGCACCACCTTGACCTTGCTGCCGGTGGCGGCCAGCGCTTCCTTGCCGGACTTGATGGCGTCGCGGCCGAAGGCGTAGTCCTGGGCCAGGAAGGCGACGCTGCCGGCCTTCAGCGTCGAGGCGGCCGCCAGCGCGTCCTGCATCGAGCTGCGCGCGGTGCGGAAGATGTACTTGTTCCACTTGGCGCCGGTGATCTCGTCGGCCACGGCCGGCTCGACGATCAGCACCTTCTTGTATTCCCTGGCCACCGGCAGCATCGCCAGCGCCGAGCCGGACGAGGTGGTGCCGACGGCGAGGTCGACCTTGTCGTCGCCGTAGGCTTCGGCCAGCAGCGTGCGGCCGAGGTCGGGCTTGCCCTGGTCGTCCTTGACGATGACCCGGATCTTGCGGCCGTTGATTTCCATCTTGCCGCCGGTGAGGTATTCGAGGCCCATCATGAAGCCGGTCTCGGTTTCCTTGGCATAGGCTTCCAGCGCGCCGGTCTTGCCGGCGATGAGGGCCACCTTGAGGTCAGGCGCAGCCGACGCCGCACCGGCGGACAGGGCGGCGGCGAAGGCGGCCAGCAGGGCCGGCAGGGGTTTGATACGGTTCATGTCTGTCTCCTTGTAGTCGTTCTTTTACGGCACACCGGCCAGGAAGCGCACGATCGCCTCCATGGCCGGGGCCTCGGTCAGCATCGGCGCGTGGCCGACGCCGGGCACCTCGACGTAGGCCATCGACGGGGCCGCACGCCGCATCCAGTCGGCCTGGCGCGCTTCCAGCAGGTCGGACAGCGCGCCGCGCACCAGCAGTACCGGGCGCTTGTCGGCCAGGCGCCGGAACGCCATGCGCGAGGCCAGCGAGGTGGTGCGCAACTGGCCGCTGCGCAGCGCGATGCCGATGTTCGGATCATAGCGCGGCGCCAGGGCGCCGGCGGCGTCGGTTTCGAAGGCGCGCCGTGCCCACTTGTCCCACTCCTGTTCGGGGTAGTCGGGAAAGGCGCACTGGTTGATGTCCCTGACGTAGCAGGCGGCGTCCTCCCATGTGCCGAGCTGTACCGGCTTGCCGGTGTAGCCGGCGATGCGCGCCAGGCCGCGTTCCGACAGTACCGGGCCGACATCGTTCAGCACCGCCGCCGCGATCAGCTCGATGCGCTGCGCCGCCAGCGCCATCGTGATCAGGCCGCCCATCGAGGTGCCGACGAACACGGCGCGCGCGATGCCGAGATCGTGCATCAGCTTGGCGACGTCGCCGGCATACACCTGCGGCGTGTAATGCGACGGGTCGGGGTCGCGCTCGGAGTAGCCGCGGCCGCGCACGTCGAGCGCCAGGACGCGCCGGCCCAGGGCGGCGATGGCGGGGGCGAATTCGTCGAAGTCGGCCGAATTGCGCGTCAGGCCGTGGATGCAGATCACCGGCAGCCTGGCCGGCACGGGCGCCGCCGCGGCAAGGCCCGGTGCGCTGTTTGCCGCTGCCGGATAGTCGCGCGCATACAGCGTCAGGCCGTCGGTGCTGGTGTAACGGAGTGGGGTGAAGTTAGGCACGCTGTGACACATCCTTCGTTGGCGGCCCTGCGTGCAAGGCCGCCGGTTCTAGTCGCGGGAGGATTTCAGAAACGGTACTCGACCGTCGCCTGTACCGTGCGCGGGGCGCCGTAGAAGGCGGTCAACGTGCCTTCGTTGCCCAGGGTCGGGAACAGGTAGCCGGCGGTCTTGTAGCGCTCGTCGCCCAGGTTCTTGCCATGCAGCCCGACCCGGATCTTGCCGTCGGCGCGGGTCCAGACCACGCTGGCGTCGTACAGGTAATACGATTCCTGGTCCAGGATCGACACGGTCTCGAACTGGTTGGTGGCGCCGCGGTAGGAGGCGCTGCCGATCAGCGCCAGGCGGCCATTGACGCCGGCAACCGGCAGCGGGATGTCGTAGGTGGCGCGCAGGTTGGCCGAGTTCTTCGGCGTGTTCTGGAACACGCGCTGGGCGGCCACGTTGACGCCGGCGACGATGTACTCGTCGTACTTGGCGTCGATGTAGCTGTACATGCCGGACAGCGAGAAGTTCGGGGTCAGGTGCGCCACTGCCTCGAATTCGAAGCCCTTGATGGTGGCCTTGCCGGCATTGGTGGTGAGGCCGGCGAAGCTGTCGTCGCGGCCGTCGCCGTTGGTGTCGATCGCCACCGAGCCCGGGATCTGCACTTCCTTGTAGTCGCTGTAGAACAGGGCGGTGTTGGTGGTGATGCGGCCGCCGTTGAACGAGGACTTCAGGCCCAGCTCGCTGGTGGCGATGGTCTCGGGCTTGTAGCCGGCGCGCGCCTGGGCCTGCGAGATGCGGGTGCCGACCACGTTCAGGCGCGGGTCGAAGCCGCCGCCCTTGAAGCCTTTCGAATACGAGGCATACACGTTCTGGTCCGGGGTCGCCTTCCAGTTCAGGGCGACGCGCGGCGTGAACTTCTTGTCCTCGCGCGACAGGTCGCGCAGGTCGGTGTCGGTGCGGAACAGCAGCGCGTTCGGATTGCCCATCTCCGGCGAGCCGGCGGCGCCGAAATAGATCTGGCGGTAGATGTCGGCCTCGCGCTTGTCGACCGTGTAGCGGCCGCCCAGCGACAGCTGCAGCGTGTCGGTCAGGTTGTAGCTGCCGTCGGCATACACGGCCCAGGCCTTGGTGTCGACGTCGCCGCTGGTGAAGGTGCTGGTCGGGACGGCGCCGGCCAGGATGGTGTCGAACTTGTTGTAGGCGTTGGCGTCGATGTAGTAGACGCCGGCCACGCCCTGGATCTTCTGCCCGTTGTAGGTCAGGTTGAATTCCTGGCTGAACTGGCGGTTGGTGTACAGCGCCGGCACTTCCATGTCGACCACCGGCAGGGCGTCGAAGTCGATCGGGGCCCAGGACTTGTCCTGGCGCTGGGCGGTGATCGACTTGAGGGTCAGCTCCGGCGTGATGTTCCATTCGACCGTGGCCGAGACGCCGTGCTGGCGCACTTCCTGGTCGTGGCCGAGGGCGGTCATCATCTCGGCCTGGGTGTCGTACACGTTGGACAGGATCGGCGCGCCGCTGGTGCGGCCGACGATCAGGCGGTGGCCGTTCTTGGGCAGCGAATCGTCCTGGGTCAGGTCGGCGGCCAGGCGCACGAACAGTTCCGGCGTCGGCGTCCATTCGGCCGATACGCGCGCCGCCTTCAGGTCCTTGTCATAGTTGGAGGCGCCGTTGAACAGGTTGCGGCCGTAGCCGTCGTGCTTGAAGGCGGCCAGGGTGCCACCGATGCGCAGCGTCTCGCTGACCGGGGTGCTGGCGGTGATCACGCCGTCGCGTTCCTTGTAGTTGCCGAGGGTGCCGCGCAGGCGCACGTCGGTCTGTGGGGCCAGCTTGCGGGTCACGTACTTGACGGCGCCGCCGATGGTATTGCGGCCGTACAGCGTGCCCTGCGGGCCGCGCAACACCTCGATGCGCTCGACGTCGTAGATGTCGGCCACCGCGCCTTGCGGACGCGCCAGGTAGATGTCGTCGAGGTAGATGCCGACGCCGGATTCGAAGCCGGCCAGCGGGTCGGCCTGGCCGACGCCGCGGATGAAGGCGGTGAGCGTGGAGTTGGTGGCGCGCGATGCCTTCAGGGTGGTGTTGGGCAGCGTGGTGGTGAGGGCGACCACGTCCGGCACGCCCTGCTTGGACAGCTGGTCGGCGGTGAAGGCGGTGACGGACACCGGGACATCCTGCAGCGACTCCAGGCGGCGCCGTGCGCTGACGATCACTTTCTCGACGTTGCCTTCGGCAGCGGCGGCGACGGCATTGTCGGCGGCCGGGGCGGCCGCGGCGGGGCCCACGACAGCGCCGTCCTGGGCATGCACGGTGCCGATGGCGCCGCCGGACAGCACCAGCAGGGCGGCCGCAGAGCGGCTCAGCAGTTGCTTGCGCAGCAACTGCGCTTTTTTCTGACTAACACGCATTGATGTCTCCTGATTTTGTTGTGGTGACATGCGACAGGACTGGATCCCTCATGCACTTTTTCTCGCACGCACCGCAGTTTGCCTCGGTTGGGATTGGCTGAAAAGACAACATCGCGCCCACCGGGTGTGCAAATTTGCACAGCCATTCGCACCGCATGGGCGCACGCCGGGCGGGTTACTGTCGAGCCCGCTTGTGCCGTTTTTGTGCGCCCGCAACCGGGCTCACCAAAACGTTGCAGCAGGAATGTGCACTGGTGCACAATATGTCATCTTGATAAGGAACAAGGCCGCCATGAATAGCCTGCCGGAGTGGACCGACCTGCGATTCTTCCTGGAACTGGCGCGCGCCGGCACCTTGTCGGGGGCCTCGCGCCGGCTGGACGTCGAGCACACGACGGTGGCGCGCCGCATCGACCGCCTCGAGCACCAGCTCGGCAGCACGCTGTTCGACCGCTCGCGCGAAGGCTACGAACTGACCGAGATGGGGCGCTCGCTGCTGCCGCATGCCGAGGCGATGGAGGGGGCGGCGCTGGCCGCGGCCGAGCAGATCGGCGGCGCCGAGGTGGCGGCCCACGGCGTGGTCCGGCTGGGCGTGCCGGAAGTGTTCGGCGTGCGGGTGGTGGCGCCGCTGCTGGTCAAGCTTCTGGAAGACCATCCCGACTTGTCGATCGACCTGCTGGCGCTGCCGCGCTTCGCCAACCTCGCCAACCGCGAGGCCGACCTTGGCGTGATGCTCGACCCGCCGTCCACCGGGCGCTACATGGTCACGCGCCTGGCCTCGTTCCGCTTCTACCTGTACGCCGCGCCCGCCTACCTGGCCAGGCATCCGCCGATCCGCGCCCAGGCCGACCTCGAGCGCCACGATTTCGTCGATTACGTGCAGGACCGCCTGGCCAGCCGCGAACTCTCCTACCTGAACGAACTCGGCTTCACCCCGCGGCGGCGCCTGTGCTGCTCGGGCATGACGGCCCAGATCGAGGCGGCGGCGCTGGGCATGGGTTTGATGATGGCGCCGCCGTATGCGGTGATGGACGACGAGCGCCTGGTGCCGGTGCTGCCGGGCTTCTTTGCCGAGCGCTCGTTCTGGCTGGCTGCGCCGGCCGACCTGTACCGGCTGCGGCGCGTGAAGGTGGTGTGGGACCTGCTGCGCGAGCTGGCCGACAACAATCCGAAACTGTGGTGGCACAAGAACGACATGACACTGACTGCAGGGGAAAAAGCCGCATGACGCTGGTGATCCGACCCTATCAACCGTGCGATGCCGAGGGCGCGAATGCCGTGGCACGCGCCGCTTTTGCCCAGTACGAGCCGCACTACGACGACTGGCCGGCCTTCATCGAGCGCATCGGCCGGCTGGCCGACCTCGGGGCCGAGGGCGATCTGCTGGTGGCCGAGCAGGACGGTGCCGTCGTCGGCGCGGTGCTGCACGTGCCGCCGGGACGGCCGCGCAGCGCGATCTTCCCGCTCGAGTGGTCGGTGGTGCGCATGCTGGTGGTGGCGCCCGAGGCCAGGGGGCAGGGTGCCGGGCGCAAGCTGATGGCGGCCTGCCTGCGCTGCGCGCGCGCGGTCGGCGCGCCGGCGGTGGTGCTGCATACCAGTCCGGTGATGGCGACGGCGCTGCGCATGTACCAGGCGATCGGCTTCGTGCGCGACCGCGACATCGCGCCGATCCAGGGCATGGCCTATGGCCGCTACATGCTGCCGGCCGCCGGCATCGCCCAGGCACTGGCTGCGCTCGAGGCGCCGCAGGACTGACGGCGCGGCTACAATGCCGGCATGCCCAGCAAAACGCCCATCTTCCCCGGTCCGCGCACGGCGCGCGGACAAGTGCTTGCCATTCTGCTGTCCAACGCCGACCAGGCCGGTGCCGAACCCTTGCGCGGACGGGTCACGCTCGCCGCCATCATCCGTGCGTTGAAGCGCAAATACCACTGGCCGATCGAGACCACCAGCTTTCCGTCGAATGCGCCTGATGGCCGTGCCACCTGGGCCACGGTCTACAGCCTGCCGGAAGCGGCGATCGCCAAGGCAATGGATGCGCGCGGGCGCGACTGGCTGCGCAGCAGCCTGGGCGACAGGCCTGCTGCTTGACCGTGGCCCCGGCCGGTGTCGCCGGCGCTGCCGCACGACGCCGGCCGCCGGGAAAAGCTGCATAATCAGGAGCATCAGCCAGTTCCATCAGCATCCATCCTGCCCGCTGGCGGCCGTCGAACAAGAAAGGAACATCATGGATCTCCAACTCGCAAACAAACTCGCACTCGTCACCGGCAGCACCGCCGGCATCGGCCGTGCCATCGTCGAAACGCTGGCGCGCGAAGGCGCCCGCGTCATCGTGAACGGACGCACCCAGGCCGCGGTCGATGCGGCGATCGCGGACATCAAGGCCGCCACCGGCGCGGACGTGCTCGGCTTTGCCGGCGATCTCGGCACCGCGGCGGCCGCTGAGGAGCTCGGACGTCGGTATCCGGATGTCGAGATCCTGATCAACAACCTCGGCATTTTCGAGGCCAAGCCCTTCGAGGACATTCCCGACGAGGACTGGATGCGCTTTTTCGAAGTCAATGTGCTGGGCGGGGTGCGCCTGGCGCGCCTCTACCTGCCGTCGATGCGGCAGCGTAACTGGGGTCGCATCATTTTCATTTCGAGCGAAAGCGCGATCCAGATCCCGACCGAGATGATCCACTACGGCACCACCAAGACCGCCCAGCTCGCGGTGTCGCGCGGCCTGGCGGAAGCGGTGGCGGGTACCGGCATCACGGTCAACAGCATTCTTCCCGGTCCCACCAAGTCGCGCGGCGTCCGCGACCTGGTCGAATCGATGGGCAAGGCGCAAGGCATGTCGTTCGAGCAGACCGAGAAGGCGTTCTTCGAGAAGGCGCGTCCGACCTCGCTCATCAAGCGGTTTGCCGCACCGGAGGAAGTCGCTTCGCTGGTGGCGTACATCGCCAGCCCGCTCGCGTCCGCCACCACGGGCGCAGCGCTGCGTGCGGATGGGGGCGTGGTCAAGAGCGTGGTCTGAGTCCCTGCGCTGGCTGCGGATGATTATTTTCGCAGGCTTGTCGATCCAGCGCCCCGTCATTCGTCGTCAGGATGCGGGACCCTTATCTCATTCATGTTCGACACGGAGGCATCATGAACAAGCAGATCATTCTCAACCTGCCGGTCAAGGACCTGGACAAGTCCAAGGCCTTCTTTTCCGCACTCGGCTACGGCTTCGATCCGCAGTACGCCAGCGAAAACTCGGCTTGCGTGGTCATCGCGGACGGCAGCATCTATGCCATGCTGACGGCCGAAGCCCTGTTCAAGACCTTCATCGACAAGCCTGTCGCACAAGCCCGTGAAGCCAACGAGCTGGTGATCTGCCTGAGCTGCGACAGCCGCGCAGAGCTGGAAGGTCTGATTGCCAGGGCCGCCGCCGCCGGCGGCCGCATCCCGCACCCGCTCGAGGACCACGGCTTCATGGTCGACCAGGGATTCGAAGACCTGGACGGCCACCTGTGGAACCTGATCTGGGTGGCGCCGAAGGACTGAGCGGGGCGGTGCTAGCCGCGGAACGGATTGCGGTCGTTCAGCTCGTCGATATAGTTGTCGATCCCGCCGGCTTCCTGTTCCAGGAAACGTTCGATCGCATCCGAAAACGCCGGATGCTTGAGCCAGTGCGCCGACCAGGTGCGGGTCGGCAGGAAGCCGCGCGCCATCTTGTGCTCGCCCTGGGCGCCGCCCTCGAACACCCCGATGCCTTGCTCGATGCAGAATTCGAGCGGCTGGTAGTACGCGGTCTCGAAATGCAGGCAGGGCACGTGCTCCAGCGCGCCCCAGTAGCGGCCATACAGGGTCGTCTCGTCGTGCACGACCAGTGAGGCCGCGATCGGCGTGCCATCGCGCTCCGCAATCACCAGCAGCAGGTTGGACGGCATGGCGCGTCCGATGCGGCGGAAGAAATCCAGGTTCAGATACGGCTTCGAATAATGCTCGGCATAGGTATGCCGGTAGCAGCGCGTGAAGAAGCGCCAGTCCTCGTCGCTCGCATCGGTGCCGCGCACCCGGCGCAGCAGCACGCCGGCTTCGCGGACCTTGCGCCGCTCGGCGCGGATGTTCTTGCGCTTCTTTTGCTCCAGGGTCGCCAGGAAGGCCTCGAAATCCGCGTAGCCCTGGTTCACCCAGTGAAACTGCACGCCGCTGCGCAGCAGGAAGCCGGCGTCTTCCAGCTGGCGGGCATGTTCCTCGGGCGGGAACAGGATGTGGGTCGAGGATACCTCGGTCGACTGCTGGACCTGGCGCAGCACGGCGATCAGCGCGGCGCGCGCGGCATCGTCGCGGGCCAGCAGGCGCGGGCCGGTCACCGGCGTGAACGGGATCGCCGACAGCAGCTTGGGATAGTAGTCGAGACCGTTGCGCTGGTAGGCGTCGGCCCAGGCCCAGTCGAACACGTATTCGCCGTAGGAGTGGTATTTGACGTACAGCGGCATGGCGGCTGCCAGCCGTTCCTCGTCACCCGCGCCGTCCCACAAGGTGAGGAATTGCGGCTGCCAGCCGGCGTCCGGCGCGGCGCTGCCGGACTCGTGCAGGGCGTCGAGGAAGGCGTACGACAGGAAGGGATTCGGTTTGTCCTGGCTGGCGGCGAGGCCATCCCACACCGCCTGGCCGATTTCGGACAGAGAAGAAACGATATGCGTGCGATAATTCAAGATGACTTCCATATCAAAGGAATAATGGGCGCGGCTCTTCTTGCAGGCACTGTCATGTCCGAAGCGCTCGCCCATCCAACGAAAGATGCATGATGGATAAGCGATTCTTCAACCTCTATTCGCACGACTTCGCCCGTGTCGCCGTGGCCAGCCCGCGCTGCCGCGTTGCCGATCCGGCCTTCAACGCCCAGGAGACGATCAAGCTGGCGCGCCAGGCGGCGGAGCAGGGCGCAGTGCTGGCGGCCTTTCCGGAACTCGGCCTGTCCGCCTATACCTGCGACGACCTGTTCCACCAGCGCGCGCTGCTCGATGCCTGCCTGGCGGCGCTCGGCGACGTGGTCGAGGCGTCGCGCGAACTGTCGCTGGCGATGATCGTCGGTCTGCCGCTGCGCATCAACCATACGCTGTTCAATTGCGCGGTGGTGGTTGCCGGCGGACGCATCCTGGGTGCAGTGCCGAAGAGCTACCTGCCCAATTATGGCGAATTTTACGAAATGCGGCAGTTCAGTCCCGCGGACAACACCGCCGTGACCCAGATCGGGCTGCTGGGCCAGGACGTGCCCTTCGGTCCGGAGCAGCTTTTCGAGATCGAAGGGTTGCCGCTGTTCCGCTTCCACGTCGAGATCTGCGAAGACGTGTGGGTGCCGGTGCCGCCGTCCTCGTTCGCGGCGCTGGCCGGGGCCACGGTGCTGGTCAACCTGTCGGCGTCGAACGTGGTGGTGGGCAAGAGCGGCTACCGGCACCAGCTGGTCGGCCAGCAGTCGGCGCGCTGCGTGGCGGCCTACCTGTACACCTCGGCCGGCCTGGGCGAGTCGACCACCGACATGGCCTGGGACGGCCAGTCGCTGATCTACGAAAAGGGCGACATGCTGGCCGAGTCGCCGCGCTTCCTGCAGGCGTCGCACATCATCTATGCCGACGTCGATCTGGAACGGCTGGCGCAGGACCGCATGCATGCGACCACCTTCGCGCAATCGGTGCGCCGCCATGCCGACGAAGTCGCCCGCTTCCGCATCCAGCGCTTCCCGCTGGCGCTGCCGCTGGAACGCGACCTGCCGCTGCAGCGCCTCGTGGAACGCTTCCCCTACGTGCCGGCCGACGGCAAGCGGCGCGACGAGCGTTGCACCGAGGTCTACAACATCCAGGTGCAGGCGCTGCTGCAGCGGCTGCAATCCTCAGGCCACCAGAAGGTCGTGATCGGCATTTCCGGCGGCCTCGACTCGACCCACGCGCTGCTGGTGTGCGCCAAGGCCATGGACCGTCTCGGCCTGCCGCGCGCCAACATCCTGGCCTACACCATGCCCGGCTTCGCGACCAGCGAGCGCACGCTGCGCCAGGCGCGCGACCTGATGGACGTGGTCGGCTGCACCGCGCACGAGATCGACATCCGCCCGAGCTGCATCCAGATGCTGAAGGACCTCGGCCACCCGTATGCGGAAGGGCGCGAAGAATACGACGTCACCTTCGAGAACGTGCAGGCCGGCGAGCGCACCAGCCACCTGTTCCGGCTGGCCAATCACCACCACGCGATCGTGATCGGCACCGGCGACCTGTCCGAGCTGGCGCTGGGCTGGTGCACCTACGGCGTGGGCGATCACATGTCGCACTACAACGTCAACGCCAGCGTGCCCAAGACGCTGATCTCGCACTTGGTGCGCTGGGTCGCGGATACCGGGCAACTGAGGAACCAGACCGGCGGCGGCGGTTCCGATGTCCTGATCAAGGTGCTGGAAACCGAGATCAGCCCGGAATTGGTGCCAGGCAAGAGCGGCGAGGAGGGCAAGCCGGCCCAGGTGACCGAGAACTTCATCGGCCCCTACGAGCTGCAGGATTTCAACCTGTACTACACGCTGCGCTACGGCTTCACGCCGTCCAAGGTGGCCTTCCTGGCATATTCCGCCTGGCGCGACCGCGGCGCCGGACCGTGGCCGGAAGGCGGCAGCCCGGCACGCAACCAGTACGACCTGGCGGCGATCAAGAAGAACCTGGGTATCTTCCTGTGGCGCTTCTTCAAGACCAGCCAGTTCAAGCGCTCGTGCGTGCCGAACGGGCCGAAGGTCGGCAACGGCGGCTCGCTGTCCCCGCGCGGCGACTGGCGCGCCCCGAGCGATTCCGAAGCCACGGTGTGGATGGACGAACTGGCCCGTATCCCCGATCAATGAAAAAAGGCGCCGCCGTGCGTCACCCGAGAACCTGAAAGGAGCATCAAATGAAACAAATTACCTGCGTGATCAAACCGTTCAAGCTGGATGAGGTGCGCGAAGCGCTGGCCGAAGTGAACGTCACCGGCCTGACCGTGACCGAAGTGAAGGGCTTCGGCCGCCAGAAGGGCCATACCGAGCTGTACCGCGGCGCCGAATACGTGGTCGACTTCCTGCCGAAGGTGAAGATCGAGGTGGTGGTCGACGACGGCATGACCGACCAGGTGGTCGACGCGATCATCAAGGCGGCGCGCACCGGCAAGATCGGCGACGGCAAGATCTTCGTGCAGGAAGTGGAGCAGGTGATCCGCATCCGTACCGGCGAAACGGGCCCGGACGCAGTCTGATAATTCGGGGTCAGAGCACAATTTTCGATGCATTCGGGGTCAGAGCGCTTTTCAAAGCAATGGCCCTGTATCACTTAGCACCGCATTGGACGGGGCTTCAATCGGCTCGGCTTGCGCAACGCTTGATGGTTGTGCTGCACTTCAATTGACTTACAAAGCGCTCTGACCCCGAATCTTGTAACGAATCTGCTCTGACCCCGAAGTTCAGCGGCCGAGGGTCAAGTCGAACTTCCACGCCAGCAGCCGCATCACCACGATGAACAGGGCGCTCGACCACAGCGCCACGTCCTGGTCCACCCCATACAGGCCCATCCCCAGGAAGATCCAATTCCCCAGAAACGCGCACAGCGCGTACGGCTTGCCGTCCCGGAACACCATCGGCACTTCGTTGCAGACGATATCGCGCAGCACGCCGCCGAAGATCCCGGTGATCACGCCCATCATCGAGGCGATGAACAGCGGCATGTGCGCATCCAGCGCGGACGACACGCCGGCCACCGAGAACAGGCCCAGGCCGAAGGCGTCGGCGATCACGATCAGGCGTTCCGAGACGATGTGGCGCAGGGTGCGGATCAGCGGCGAGGCCACCAGCGCCAGCACGAAGATGAGGATTGCGTATTCCTGGTGGGTCACCCAGAACAGGGGCCGCTTGTCGAGCAGGATGTCGCGCAGGGTGCCGCCGCCGAATGCGGCGATGAAGGCGACCGTGAACACCCCGACCAAGTCCATCCGTTTGCGGCGCGCTTCGATGAAGCCGGAAAAGGCGCCGACCAGAATCGCCATGATTTCAATAAAGGTAATTAAATGCATGCAGCAGCCGGGCTTGTGGCGATGTTGCTAGACTAACATGCCAGGCCCGGCTGTGGTAGGTGGGCACTCCGTGCCCACGCGAAGGTCGGCATGACGCCGGCCGCGCCCGCGCCCGCGCTGCGCGTTTACGGCAGCGCCGCCTGCCGCGGCGCCAGCGGCAGCCGCACGGTGAACACCACGCGGCCATCCTCGTGGTGGTAGGCGATTTCGCCCTCGTGCTCGCGCACGATCTGCTGGGCAATGTACAGGCCCAGGCCCATGCCGGTGCGGTTGCGCGGATTGTTCAGCGAGCTGCGCTTGTAGGGATTGAACAGCGTCGCCTCGGCTTCCGGCGGGATCGGTGCGCCGGCGTTCGAGATGCGGATCACGGCGTTGCCGCTACGCACCGCCAGGTCGATGCCGATCGCCTGGTTGGGCTCGCCGTGATGGCGCGCATTGCTCAGCAGGTTGGACAGCACCTGGCCCAGGCGCGCGTCATCCGCCATCACGAAGGCCGGACCGACCGTGTGCAGTTCGTAGACGATGGTCGGGTAGGCCAGGCGGGCTTCCTCGACCATGTCCTCGACCAGCGCCGCCAGGTCGACCGCGGTCAGGGCCACGCCCAGGTTCAGGCCGCGGTCGATGCGGCTCATGTCCAGCACCTGGCCGATCATGCGCTGCATGCGGTTGCTGGACGACTGGATGCGTCGTCCCAGCGTGCCCCGGTTGTCGGTGGTGGCGGTTTTTTCGAGCACCATGCCGGCCATGTTGATCGAGTGCAGCGGGTCGCGCAGGTCGTGGCCGAGCATCGCCAGCAGCTGCGCACGGGTGGCCTCGGTCTGGGCGCGGCGCGCGTTCGACACGCGCATCAGTTCGCCCAGCGTCAGGCGTGCATGGGTCTGGATGCTGTCTTCCCACGGGTGGGCGCAGCCGCGCACCGTTTCGTGCCAGGCGTCGAACGAGCCGCGCGGGGTCAGGCGCGTCCCCATCGGGCCGACCTGTTCGATCTTGTCCGGCTTGCCGCCCCAGGCGACGTCCTCGACCTGTTCGGTACGTAGCAGCAGGCACCAGCCGCCGCTGGGCGGGTCGAACGGCATGCCGAGCAGGCCGGCCCACTTGCCCAGCCCGGCGCGCGAGGCTTCCGGCCAGTCGTGCACGCCGGCGCGCAGCAGCAGGTCGTGGGCTTCGGCCGGCAGGCTGGCGACGATGTGCTCGCCGCAGGACTGGTCGAGGCCGACGCACACCACGCGCCCGAACTGGGTCGCGATCATGGCCTGGGCCTGGGTCGAGGCCATCATTTCCTGGCTGTGCTCGACCAGCGCTTCGAGCGGGTCTTCTTCGAGCAGCAGCGATTCGACCAGGCTGGTGCGCACCTTGGCGGCGCGCTCGGCCAACGCGGCCTGGTCGTTCGATTCGATGCTCTGCACGGTCGAACCGATCACCTGGGCCAGCACGTCGGACGCCATGCGGATCGAGTAGGGCACGCGCTTTGGGCTCATGTGATGGCAGGCAATCAGCCCCCACAGGCGGCCGTTGATGACGATCGACACGCTCATCGAGGCGGCCACGCCCATGTTCTGCAGGTACTCGATGTGGATCGGCGAGACGCTGCGCAGCACGCTGAAGCTCATGTCGAGCGCCGGCGCGCCCGGGGCGCCGAGCAGCGGCACGGCGTCGTAGGTCATGTCGGCGATCATGCGCAGGGTGTTCAGCACGTACAGGCGGCGCGCCTGCGGCGGGATGTCGCCGGCCGGATAGCGCTGGCCGAGATAGGGCACCAGGCCGTCGGCGCAGGCCTCGGCCACCACGTTGCCGCTGTCGTCGCTGCGGAAGCGGTAGGCCATCACGCGGTCAAAGCCGGTGTACTCGCGCACCTGGCGCACCGCGGTGCGCAGCAGGCCGTCGATGGTCTTCTGGCGGCGCAGGCGCTCGATCGAGCTGTGCGCCTTGATCGCGAACAGCGCCACCGCGTCGGTGGATTCCTCGCGCGCCTCGAATTCGACGATCACCCGGTTTTTATGCGCATGCACCACGCAGTCGTATTCGGCGCCGCACAGGGTGACGGCGGCCACCAGCGGCGCCGCTTCGCCATCCTGCAGACAGTCGAGGGTTTCCTGGATCAGGTCGGCGACGTCCTGCGCCAGGCCGAGCTGGTCGAAACCGCGCCCGAGTTCAAGCGTGATGCCGAGCCGGGTAGGTGCATTCGCACTCCAGCCTTCGACCCGGCCCTCGCCGTCGAGAAAGAAGAGCGCGCCGTGAGGCTGAATCGACCCCGGAAGATGGATCGGTTCGTCCGCGCAATTCAACAGGTCGACCCGGCGTGGGACGGCCATCGGTTCTGGCGTACTGGACATCACTATCGACTCATCCCTTTACGTGTGGGCCAAGGTGGCATTGCTTGGGGTGCATATTACAAGGTTTAATCTGCGACTGCGTGTATTTTGACACAAGGAAATGTCAATGTAGATTGTGGCGAACTCGTATTGCGCGAGCTCAAGCATTGAATGTGAAAAATGTTGCTTATTCGTCGCTCAAAGCAGGGCGCAGCAGCACGATCAGGGCGCCGTTGCCGCCGTCGGCCCGGCCCGCCACACAGAAGGCAACGGTCTCGGCGGTCTGCACCAGCCAGCTGTGCACCATGCCGCGCAACACCGGTTCGCCGCCGGCCGACCCGTAGCCGACGCCGTGGATGATGCGCACGCAGCGCACGCCATTCTTGTTACTTCTACGCAGGAAAGCATCGACCACACGGCGCGCCAGGTCGCGCGTCAGGCCGTGCAGGTCGATTTCGTCCTCGACCTGCCAGTAACGCTTGCGCAGTTTTTTCACGACATCCGGACCGACGCCGGGCGCCGCCCAGCTCAGGGTCGGCTCCTCATCGAGCAGGCCGTCCACGTCGAACTGGTCGGACAGCATCGATTCGCGCAGCACCGCCTGGACTTCCTCGTCGCTGCTCAGCGAACGCCTGGCCGCTTGCGCGCGCAGGCGTTCGGCTTCCTGTGCCGGACGCCAGACGTAGCGGTCGGATTCCGGCATCGGATTGACGTCCTTCACCGCCGAGCGGAACTCGACCGCATTCTCGCGCTCGATCCGTTCGCGCTTTTCGCGCTCGGCTTTTTCGATGGCGCGCAGGCGTTCCTCCGCCTTCAGCCGGTCGCGAAACGATTTCAGGTCGCCAAAGTCTTTCATCGACATCGATCTACGCTAGAGGAACGAACAACGGAACGAAAACGCGGCTGGATTATTCCAGCGCTTCGAGGTAGCGCTGGGCGTCCAGCGCGGCCATGCAGCCCGAACCGGAAGAGGTGATCGCCTGGCGGTACACGTGGTCCTGCACGTCGCCGGCCGCGAACACGCCCGGCACGGAGGTGGCGGTCGCCATGCCCTCGGTACCGCTGCGGGTCTTGATGTAGCCGTTGTGCATGTCCAGCTGGCCGTCGAAGATCGCGGTGTTCGGCTTGTGGCCGATCGCCACGAACAGGCCGTGCACCTTCAGTTCCTTGGTGGCGCCGTCGCCGGTCGATTTCAGGCGCAGGCCGGTCACGCCGCTGGCGTCGCCGGTGACTTCGTCCAGGGTCTGGTTCAGTTCCAGCACCATCTTGCCTTCTTCGACCTTGGCCATCAGGCGGTCGACCAGGATCGGCTCGGCGCGGAACTTGTCGCGGCGGTGGATCAGGGTGACCTTGGTGGCGATGTTGGACAGGTACAGCGCTTCCTCGACCGCGGTGTTGCCGCCGCCGATGACCGCCACTTCCTGGTTGCGGTAGAAGAAACCGTCGCAGGTGGCGCAGGCCGACACGCCCTTGCCCATGAACTCCTGCTCGCTCGGCAGGCCGAGGTACTGGGCCGAGGCGCCGGTGGCGATGATCAGGGCGTCGCAGGTGAATTCGTGCGAATCGCCGACCAGGCGGATCGGTTTTTCGTTCAGGTAGGTCGTGTGGATGTGGTCGAACACGATGTCGGTGTTGAAACGCTCGGCGTGCTGCAGCAGACGCGCCATCAGTTCCGGGCCCTGAACGCCCAGCGGATCGCCCGGCCAGTTCTCGACGTCGGTGGTGGTCATCAGCTGGCCGCCCTGCTCGACGCCGGTCACGAGCATCGGGTTGAGGTTGGCACGCGCGGCGTAAACGGCGGCGCTGTAGCCGGCGGGGCCGGAACCGAGGATCAGGACTTTGGCGTGTTTGCGAGTGGTCATGTTGAACTTCTTCTCAGGTGATGATGGCCGGCAAGTGGGGGCGGCCATCAGCGGAATCAAGGGGAATTGGACCGGAGATTATATTCGATGATGCAAACAAGCATGAATCGTGGGGCCTGCCCGGCCATATATGGCTTAGAATGAACATCTTTCGCTGTATCGGCTTCATTCAGTAGCATCTCGTATGAGCAAGAATAGTACTTCGACCGGATCGACCTACACCCACAAGCCCCGGGCACCCCGGCAGCCGCTGCCGAACCGGCTGGTGCGCCTGCTGTCGGAAGCGCGCTGGCTGGCCACGGCCGTGGCACTGTTGTATTTCGTCCTCATCCTGCTCAGCTATAACAAGGCGGACCCGGGCTGGTCGCACGAAAACGCGGTGGCCCATGTCGCCAACCTGGGCGGCCGCGCCGGCGCCTGGCTGGCCGACCTGCTGCTGTTCATCTTCGGCTTCTCCGCCTGGTGGCTGTGCGTCTGCTTCACCTGTGCCGTCTATAAAGGCTACCGGCGCCTGCACAGCCGCTTCGTGGTCGAGCAGCCGCTCCCCGAACCCGAGCACCAGGGCGAGACCGTGATCCGCTGGGTCGGTTTCGCGCTGATGTTCGCCGGCAGCGTCGGTCTGGAATACCTGCGCATGTGGTCGTTCAAGGTGGAGCTGCCGCGCGCCGCCGGCGGCGTGCTGGGCCAGCTGATCGGCCATGCCGCCCACACCGCCTTCGGTTTCACCGGCGCGACCCTGCTCCTGCTGCTGCTGTTCGGCCTCGGCTTTTCCTGGTATTTCCAGGTGTCGTGGCTGGCGACGGCCGAGCGCATCGGCGAGTCGGTCGAGACCGCCTGGGACTGGTTCCGCCTGCGCTACGAAGACCGCGAAGACCGCGCCCTGGGCGAAGTGGCCGCGCACAAGCGCGACGAAGTGGTGGTGCACGAGCGCGCCAAGTACGTCGAAAAGCACGGCAATGCGCCGGTGCTGAAGCATGCGCCGCGCGCCGAGGAAGCGGCCGACGACGAAGCGTTCGAGCAGGTGCCGGCCGCGCCGCCGGGCTTCCTGGCCAAGGCGATCGCCAAGGTCAAGTCCAAGGGCGAGCCGAAAGCCGCGCCGCGCGCCGAACCGAGTACCGGGCCGGATACCGAGCCGGGCACCGGGGCGCGCACGCAGCCGAAGGCCGAGCCGACGCTGTCGCTGTCGAAGGCGCCGGCCGAGCCGGCCTTCGACGATGACGAGCCGGCCGCCATGCCGGCCCCGGTGCCCGCACGCACTGCGGCCGCACCGCTGCCGTCTGCCAGCGCGCCCAATCCGGCGCCGATCAAGATCGAACCGGCGATGGTCAGTGTGCCGCGCTCCGAGCGTGCCGAGAAGGAGCGCCAGTCGGCGCTGTTCGAAGTCTCGGGCGATTCCACCCTGCCGCCGCTGGGCCTGCTGGACGACGCGCCGGCGGTGCAGGAATCGGTGGCCATCGAGACCCTGGAATTCACCAGCCGCCTGATCGAGAAGAAGCTGTCCGACTTCGGCGTCGAAGCCAAGGTCGTGGCCGCCTACCCGGGTCCGGTGGTGACCCGCTACGAGATCGAGCCGGCCACCGGCGTCAAGGGCAGCCAGATCGTCAACCTGGCGCGCGACCTGGCCCGTTCGCTGTCGCTGACCTCGATCCGCGTGGTCGAGACCATCCCGGGCAAGAACTACATGGCGCTGGAGCTGCCGAACCCGAAGCGCCAGATCGTGCGCCTGACGGAAATCGTCGGCTCCAAGGTGTACGCCGACAGCGCCTCCGCCCTGACTGTTGCGCTGGGCAAGGACATCGCCGGCAAGCCGGTGGTGGCGGACCTGGCCAAGATGCCGCACCTGCTGGTGGCGGGTACCACCGGTTCCGGTAAGTCGGTGGGTATCAATGCCACCATCCTGTCGCTGCTGTACAAGGCCGACCCGGCCGACGTGCGCCTGATCCTGATCGACCCGAAGATGCTGGAGATGTCGGTGTACGAAGGCATCCCGCACCTGCTGGCGCCGGTGGTGACCGACATGCGCCAGGCCGGCCACGCGCTGAACTGGGCGGTGAACGAGATGGAGCGCCGCTACAAGCTGATGTCGAAGCTGGGCGTGCGTAACCTGGCCGGCTACAACGGCAAGATCCTGGAAGCGGCCAAGCGCGAGGAACACATTCCGAACCCGTTCTCGCTGACGCCGGATGCACCGGAGCCGCTCGACAAGTTGCCGACCATCGTCATCATCATCGACGAATTGGCCGACCTGATGATGGTGGTCGGCAAGAAGGTCGAGGAACTGATCGCCCGTATCGCGCAGAAGGCGCGTGCCGCCGGCATCCACCTCATTTTGGCGACCCAGCGGCCGTCGGTCGACGTGATCACCGGCCTGATCAAGGCGAACATTCCGACCCGTATCGCGTTCCAGGTGTCGAGCAAGATCGACTCGCGCACGATTCTCGACCAGATGGGCGCCGAGACCCTGCTGGGCATGGGCGACATGCTGTACATGCCGCCGGGTACCGGCCTGCCGGTGCGCGTGCACGGCGCCTTTGTCTCGGACGACGAAGTGCATCGAGTTGTAAAACATCTGCAATCGACGGGCGAACCGAATTACATTGAAGGCATCCTCGAAGGGGGCGTGGCCGAAGAAGGCGGCGCCGGCGAGGGCGCAGCGGCCGGCGAGGGCGGCGGCGAGTCCGACGCGATGTACGACCAGGCGGTGCAGGTGGTGCTCAAGAACCGCCGCGCATCGATCTCGCTGGTGCAGCGCCACCTGCGCATCGGCTACAACCGCGCCGCCCGCCTGCTCGAGCAGATGGAGCAGAGCGGTGTCGTGTCGCCGATGCAGTCGAACGGCAACCGGGACATTCTCGTCCCGGCCACCAGCGCCGAGTAAGCCGTCACGGTGCCGTATGCGTAGGGTGGGCACCCCGTGCCCACGCGAACGTTTGCGTCATGCCGGCTTCCGCGTGGGCACGGAGTGCCCACCCTACGGCCGCCACGCATCGGGTCAGCCGCCGCCAAGCCCCCAGCTCGAATAAAAAAGGAACCATACATGACCATGAAGCTGAAACTCACCACCCTGATCGCCGCAAGCACGCTCGCCCTGCTGGCCAACACCGCCGCCGCCGCCGCCCTCGACCAGTTCAAATCCTTCGTCGCCGGCACCAAATCCGCCCGCGGCGAATTCACCCAGACCCAGGTCCGCAAATCGGCGACCGGCAAGGTCGCGCCGCCGTCGACCGGCACCTTCGTGTTCGCCCGTCCCGGCAAGTTCATCTGGACCTACCAGAAGCCCTACGAGCAGGTGTTGCAGGCCGACGGCGACACCCTGTACCTGTATGACAAGGACCTGAACCAGGTCACCACCCGCAAGCTGGGCAACGCGCTGGGCAGCTCGCCGGCCGCGATCCTGTTCGGCAGCAACGACCTGGAAAAGAACTTCACGTTGTCCGAAGCCGGCGCCCGCGACGGCCTGGAATGGCTGAGCGCCACCCCGAAGACCAAGGACACCACCTTCGAGCAGATCGGCATCGGCCTGAAGGACGGCGTGCCGCAGGCGATGGAACTGAAGGACAACTTCGGCCAGACCACGGTGCTGAAGTTCACCAGCTTCCAGCGCAACCCGTCGCTGGGCGCCCAGGCGTTCAAGTTCGAGATGCCGAAGGGCGTCGAAGTCTCGCACCAGTAAATCATCCGGCGCCGCCGCCAGGCGGTGTGTCTTCTCATCCATTACACTTGCGTTTACGCTACGCCGGCCATATATAGGTCCGATGAGAACCACAATGGACAAGAACGACACCAACCGCCCGGGAGCCGCCTGTGGATGATTTATTCAAGACCGAACCGGCAGCCCCGCTGGCCGAAGCCCTGCGCCCGAAGACCATCGGCGAAGTGATCGGCCAGAGCCACCTGCTGGGCGAGGGCAAGCCGCTCAACCTGGTGTTCAAGTCGGGCCGGCCGCACTCGATGATCCTGTGGGGCCCGCCGGGCGTCGGCAAGACCACGCTGGCGCGCCTGACCGCGAACGCCTTCGACTGCGAATTCATTGCCCTGTCGGCCGTGCTGTCCGGCGTCAAGGACATCCGCGCTGCCATCGAGCAGGCCGAGCAGTACCTGGCGCGCGGCAAGCACACCATCCTGTTCATCGACGAGATCCACCGCTTCAACAAGTCGCAGCAGGATGCCTTGCTGCCTTTCGTGGAAAGCGGCCTGGTCACGCTGATCGGCGCCACCACCGAGAACCCGTCGTTCGAGGTCAATTCGGCGCTGCTGTCGCGGTCCCAGGTCTACACGCTGAAGGCGCTGGACGACGACGAGATGCGCCAGCTGCTGGCGCGCGCCCAGGAGCGCGTGCTGGGCCATTTGCAGTTCGACGAAGTCGCGGTGCAGACCCTGGTCGGCTACGCCGACGGCGACGCGCGCCGCTTCCTGAACCTGCTGGAGCAGACCAAGACCTCGGCCGAGACTTCCGGCATCACCCGCATCACCGGCGAATTCGTCGAGAATGCGCTGACCCTGAACGCGCGCCGCTTCGACAAGGGCGGCGACAATTTCTACGACCAGATCTCGGCCCTGCACAAATCGGTGCGCGGCTCGCATCCGGACGCCGCGCTGTACTGGCTGTGCCGCATGCTCGACGGCGGCGCCGACGCCAAGTACCTGTCGCGCCGCATCGTGCGCATGGCCTGGGAAGACATCGGCCTGGCCGACCCGCGCGCGATCCAGATCGCCAACGATGCCGCCACGACGTACGAGCGCCTGGGTTCGCCGGAAGGCGAGCTGGCACTGGGCCAGGCCGTGATCTATCTCGCCATCGCGGCCAAGAGCAATGCCGGCTACAACGCCTTCAATGCCGCCATGGCCTTCGTCAAGAAGGACAAGTCGCGCGAGGTGCCGGTCCACCTGCGCAACGCGCCGACCAAGCTGATGAAGGAACTCGGCTACGGCCACGCCTACCGCTATGCCCACGACGAGCCGCACGCTTATGCGGCCGGCGAGACTTATCTGCCGGAAGGGATGCCGGAGCCGCGCTGGTACCAGCCGGTGCCGCGCGGGATCGAAAGCAAGGTGGCCGACAAGCTGGCCTTCCTGCGCCAGCTGGATGCGGACGCGGCGCCGGAAGACTGAGTCTTTACCAGCCGGGCCTCGCAACGAAAAAGCCCCGCGACGCTGCCAGCGTCGCGGGGCTTTTTTCGTTGGATTTATAGAGTGCGCTTAGAAGCTTTCGTAGGCGCCCAGGTCGACCGCGCCGCCTTTCGGACGGGCCACGCCGAGGATGTCGGTGGTCGGGGCCGAGGCCGCGAGACCCTTGTTGATGGCCGGCGAGCCGCTCTGCAGGCGGTAGTCGCCGGTGCCGGTCGGGTTGTAGCTGACGAACTTCGGATCGCCGCCGATGGTACCGGTGGCGCTGCCCACTTTCATGCCGACCAGGGTCGCACTGCCCGAGACCAGGTTGTTCGACACCGTGTTGCCGGAACCAATGCAGCTCTGGCCCGAATAGCAGTACTGCTGGATGCCGCCGCGCGGGTTGTTGTACACGATGTTGTTGAACACCTTGGTGTTCTTCAGCTGGACGCCGCCCGGCGAGTCGCCCACGCCGATCACGATGCCGCCGCCCATGCCGGTGGTGCCGTTGGCAAAGACCGTGTTGTTGGCGATGGTGACGTCGGTGGCCGCGTGCCACAGGTGGATACCGTAGGCCGACACGCGGTAGACCACGTTGTTCATGATCTTGCCGCCCTTGTTCGACGAGTACAGGCCCTGCACGCCGTTGCAGGCGCCCGGCTTGCCGATGTCGTGCACGACGTTGCCGATCATGTCGCCGTTGGAGCCCGTGTAGGTGGCATTCACCGCACCCGCGCCGCCGCTGCCGGTGCAGCCGCCCGACATGGTCAGGTTGTGGATGTGGTTGTTCGAGATCAGGGTGTTCGACGCGTAGTTCAGGATACCCAGGCGGCCCGGGCCGGTGATGTCGAAACCGCTGATGTCGACGTAGTTGCCGTTGTTGGTCCACATGGCTTCCGAACCGGTGCCGACGATCTTGGCGCCCCATTTGGTGTCCGAGACATAACGGATGCGCGCGCTGGCGGTGCCGCTGGTCTTGGTGGTCACGTTGCCCGAGTAGGTACCGGCGGCGACGTGGATGGTGGTGCCGGCCTTGGCGACTGCCGCGGCCTTGGTGATGGTCTTGTACGGCTTGGCCTGGGTGCCGGTGTTCGAATCGGAACCGGTGGTGGCGACGTACAGGTTGTAGGTGCTGGCGGTGGTGGCGTTCGGGGTGGCGGTGGTTACGGTGGCGAGCAGCTTGGTGGCGCCGGCTTGTTCCGGCTGGGCGGCATCGGCCGCGGCGCTGGTGGCTTCGGTCTGGGCCAGGGCGGCCGACACGGCGGCCGCGCCTTCGACTTCTTTCTGGTAGCCGTCGGCGTTGAAGCTTTCGGCGCTGACCGGGGCGACGCTGGCGGCGTCCGTCGAGGTGGCTGCGCTGGCGGTGCCGATCGTGGCGGCGGTCTGGGCGGTGCTGCTGCCCGCATCGGTACCGCCGCAGGCGGCGAGGAGGACGGCGGCGCTGCAGGCGAGCAGGGCGTTGGTACGTTGGGCGAACAGCGAAGCGATTGCGGTTTTCATCTAGGTAAGTTCCTTGCGTCAAGAAGTCATTGATACTGCTTTTGAGCGTAGGAAACTTCCTTAGTTCAATCTTTTCTCAAAAAAAATTTACTGTGTGAATCAAAATGCCATATTGCGTATCGAAACGACAAGCCGGTGGCATATATTGTTCAGTTCGCTAAGACGCGCTGTGCGGGCATGAAAAAGCCCCGCAGCGCGTGCAACGCTGCGGGGCTGTCGGCAGTCCGCCGGCTTGTCGCCGGCTGGTCAGGGCGCCTCAGCTAGAGGCTTTCATAGGCGCCGAGGTCGACCGCGCCGTTGGTGCGCGCCACCCCGAGGATATCGACCAGCGGTGCCCAGGCGGTGGTACTACGGTTGGCTGCCGGCGACCCGCTGCGCAGGCGATAGTCGCCGGCGCCGGCCGGGTTGTAGCTGACGAACTGCGGATCGCCGCCGATGGTGCCGGTGGCGCTGCCGACGCGCATGGTCACGGGCGTGGCGCTGCCCGACACCAGATTGTTCGACACGACGTTGCCGGTGCCGATGCAGCTCTCTCCGCCGCTGCAGTATTCCTTGATACCGCTGCGCGGGTTGTCGTAGACGATGTTGTTCATGACCTTGGTGTTGTTCAGCTGTATGCCGCCCGGCGCGTCGCCCGCACCGATCAGGATGCCGCCGCCCATCCCGGCCGAGCCGTTGGCGAAGACCGTGTTGTTGGAGATGACGGCGTCGGTGGCCGCATGCCACAAGTGGATGCCGTAGGCCGACACCCGGTACACGATGTTGTTCATGATCTTGCCGCCGCGGTTCGACGAATACAGGCCCTGTACGCCGTTGCACGCGCCGGGTGCGCCGATGTCGTGCACGACGTTGCCGATGATGTCGCCGTTGGCGGCGCCGTACGCCGCATTGACCACGGCGGCGCCGCCGCTGCCGGTGCAGCCGCCCGAGATCGCCAGATCATGGATGTGGTTGTTGGCGATCAAGGTGTCCGAGCCATTGTTCAGCACGCCCAGGCGCCCGGGGCCGGTGATGTCGAAGCCGGTGATGTCGACGTAGTTGCCGTCGTTGGTCCACATCGCGCCATTGCCGGCGCCGGTGATCCTGGCGCCCCATTTGCTGTCCGAGACAAAGCTGATGCAGGCGATGGCAGTGCCGCTGGTCTGTGTAGTGACGTTGCCCGGGTAGGCGCCCGGCGCGACGTGGACGGTGGTGCCGGGCGTGGCGGCGGCGCCGGCCCTGTTGAGGGTACGGAACGGCGCGTCCTGGCTGCCGGGGTTCCCGTCGGCGCCGTAGGGCGACACGTACAGATGGCGGGTGACGGCGGTCAGGCTGGCGGCGGTCCTGGTGGCGTCGCCGGTGGTATCGGGGCTGCAGCCGGCGAGCAGGATGGCGGCGCTGCAGGCGGTCAGGACGGGAAAACGGCGGGTGGCGCGGTGAAAAGATGCGTTTATCATTAAGCAAGTTCCTTACTTCAAGAAGTGGCAAATGGTCTGCTTCTGAGGCCTGGAAACTTCCTTAGTTCACTTTATTTAATAAAAAAATTTTGCGTAGGTAATGAACAGACATGCAAAAATTTCGCGCATAAAACGGGAACTCGCTGCTTTTTCAGAGGATGCCGCCGGGTAGCGCAGACGCAAAAAAGCCCGCAACGGCGCGGGCCGTTGCGGGCTTCGGATTGCTGACGCCGGCTTAGAAGCTTTCGTAGGCGCCCAGGTCGACCGCGCCGCCTTTCGGACGGGCCACGCCGAGGATGTCGGTGGTCGGGGCCGAGGCCGCGAGCCCCTTGTTGATGGCCGGCGAGCCGCTCTGCAGGCGGTAGTCGCCGGTGCCGGTCGGGTTGTAGCTGACGAACTTTGGATCGCCGCCGATGGTACCGGTGGCGCTGCCGACCTTCATGCCGACCAGCGTGGCGCTGCCCGAGACCAGGTTGTTCGACACGGTGTTGCCGGAACCGATGCAGCTCTGGCCCGAGTAGCAGTACTGCTGGATGCCGCCGCGCGGGTTGTTGTACACGATGTTGTTGAACACCTTGGTGTTCTTCAGTTGCACGCCGCCCGGCGAGTCACCCACGCCGATCACGATGCCGCCGCCCATGCCCGTGGTGCCGTTGGCAAAGACCGTGTTGTTGGCGATGGTGACGTCGGTGGCCGCATGCCACAGGTGGATACCGTAGGCCGACACGCGGTAGACCACGTTGTTCATGATCTTGCCACCCTTGTTCGACGAATACAGGCCCTGGACGCCGTTGCACGCGCCCGGCTTGCCGATGTCGTGGACGACGTTGCCGATCATGTCGCCGTTGGAGCCGGTGTAGGTCGCATTCACCGCACCCGCGCCGCCGCTGCCGGTGCAGCCGCCCGACATCGTCAGGTTGTGGATGTGGTTGTTGGCGATCAGGGTGTTCGAGGCGTAGTTCAGGATACCCAGGCGGCCCGGACCGGTGATGTCGAAACCGCTGATCTCGACATAGTTGCCGTTGTTGGTCCACATGGCTTCGGAACCGGTGCCGACGATCTTGGCGCCCCACTTGGTGTCCGAGACGACGCGGATCTTGTTGGACGCGGTGCCGCTGGTCTTGGTCGTCACGTTGCCCGAGTACGTGCCTGCTGCCACGTGGATGGTGGTGCCGGCCTTGGCGACGGATGCCGCCTTGGTGATGGTTTTATATGGCTTGGCCTGGGTACCGGCGTTCGAATCCGAACCGGTGGTCGCCACGTACAGGTGGTAGATCGAGTTGTCGGCCACCGGTGCCGGGGCCGGGGCCGGCTGGCGGTTCAGGTATTCGGCACTGCTCATCAGGGCGTTCTGCACGCCTTCGAGCGGCAGGCCGGCGTTCATCTGCTGGACCCAGTATTCGAGGCCGGCGGCATCCGGTTCGCGGCCGAGCAGGCTGCGGTAGAGTTCGATGATCTGGGCCGAGTTGCCGGTGGTGGCCGACGAGATCGTGGCCAGCAGGCGCGGGGATTGGGAGGTGGCGGTGGCCACGTTCGAAGCATGCTCGAAAGCGCCGGTGCCGGCGCTTTCTTCCGTCAACGCCGGGGTCTGGCCCGCGGCGGCAACAGTTGCTTCGGATACGTTCACGCTCTGGACACCGTTCGATGCGGTAGCGGTCGGGGTGTCGGTCATGCTGCCGCCGCAGGCGGTCAGCAGGACGGCTGCGCTGCAGGACAGCAGGGCACCAACGTGAACATTCGAAGCAAAAGTGACGAGTTTTTTCATCTGGAAAATCCTTTTCAAAAAATTGAATTACGGAAGCTTTGAGCGGCGGAAACTTCCTAAGTTCAATCTTTTTTAAAATAAATTTTCCAGCAGATAGTAAATTTGTACGAATATTTACCTGTATGAAATAAACATTAAAGGAACATTATTCGGAAAAAACGGGTGATGCCGATTGCAGAAATGCGAACCGGCAACTAGTTGATTTCGTTGAGATTTCTATTTGGAATCGTTAAAGCGAGCCCAAGCTTTGAATAAGCAGGGATGGGCCGCCGATTCACATGAAATCAAGGGGATGGGGCGATAGCGGATTCAACGGCCGCCCCCCGGCCAATTGCCGGCGAGCCGCGCCGCAAACGGTAATTCCCTTTACCGTCGGAACGGAAATCGATGAATAAAGGATCGATACGTACGGTGCCCGTATCTTTCCCGATACGCATCTCGATACCGACGCCATTTCCGTACACGACGTTATCGGCCACCACGTTGCCGGCGCCGATGCAGGCCTCGCCCGGATTGCAGAACTGCCGGATCGAACCGCGCGGGTTGTGCACGACGATGTTGTCGACCACCCGGGTCCCGGTCAGCGTGACGCCGCCAGGGCTGTCGCCGGCGCCGACCACGATGCCGCCGCCGATCCTGTCCGAACCGTTCGCGAACACCGTGTTGTTGGCGATGAGGACCTGGTCGGCCGCGTGCCACAGGTGGATGCCCCAGGCCGAGGCGCGGTACACGATGTTGTTGCGGATCTGGCCGTGGCTGTTGGCGTAATAGATGCCGTGCACGCCCGGACAATCGCCCGGCACGCCGATATCGTGCACGACGTTGCCGACGATCTCGCCGTGCGACCCCTTGTAGTTGGCGTTCACGATGCCGCCGCCGCCGTTGCCGGTGCAGCCGCCCGACAGCGCCAGGTCGTGTACGTGGTTGCCGCGCATCCTGACCCAGGAGCCGTAGTTGAGGATACCGGCGCGGCCGCTGCCGCTGAGGTCGAAACCGGCGATCTCGACCTGCTGTCCGAGGTTGGTCCAGACCGCCTCGGTGCCGTCGCCGACGATTTTCGCGCCCCATTTGACCGTGGACAGGTAGCGCACCCGCGCGCCGGGGCGGCCGCTGGCGGTGGTCTTGACGGTTTCCAGGTAGGTGCCGGGCGCGACGTGCACGGTGATCCTGCTGCGGCCGGATGCGGCAACGGCGGCGGCGCGTGCGGCGGCGCCGATCGTGCGCAGCGGCGCGCCCCGGGTGCCGGGTCCGGCATCGTCGCCGCTCGGGGCCACATACAGGTCGCGGCCCTCGCCGGGCCGTACGGCTGGCCCGGTGGCGGCATCGGCGGCATCGCTGGCACAGGCGCTGGCCAGCGCGGCGCAGGCGGACAACAGCAGGCAGGGCAGGGTACGCACGGCGGTCCTTTCAGGCTGGGGAACCCATCGCGACCTTAGCCGAACCCACCATGCATGCCTTGCGCTGGCGCGAGGGTGGCGTAGGAAAGCTGCTGTAGTTTAAATATGGCAACGCGTTTTCTTCGTGAGACCGCTTGATCGTGCGCAGGTCCGTGCTGCAGCGGCACCTGATAATGGCCTGACCTATGCTGACCCACATGAAAAGCCTGCTGGCTTCGCTCGCCCTCGGCCGCACGCCCGATGCCCGGTTCGACCTGTCGGCCGCGATCGGCTCGACCCTGCTGCGCCAGGTGCTCTCCAGCGGCATGTACTTCATCGCCCTGTGGGTCACGACGCGCCAGCTCGGTCCTCACGACAATGGCCTGCTGGTCACGGCGCTGCTGCTGCCGCAGACCCTGTACGCCTTCCTCAACCTCGGGCTGGCACCCAGCCATGTGTTCCACATGAGCAGCGGCGTCGGCAGTCCGCATGCGATGCGCCGCATGAACTGGAGCCTGGCGCTCGGGCTGTGGGCAATCGCCGCACTGGTGCTGGCGCTGGCCAACGACGGCGTCATCGGCCGCTACCTGCCCGGCACCGCCAAGTCGACGGCGCTGTACGCCAGCCTGCTGTTCCCGGTGATGCTGCTGGCGGCCTGGACCGCGGCGCTGATCCAGGGCGCGCGCGACTACGCCACTTATAACAAGACGGCGCTCACGCAGCCCTTCGTGTTTTGCGCCGGCGTCCTGCTGCTGGGCGCCGCGGGCGCGGTCAGCGTGCCGGCCGTGCTGGCCTGCCACATCCTGAGCCAGGGCGCGCTGTGGCTGGTCAGCGAAGCGCGAGTGCGCGGCTATGCGGCGCCGCCGGTCGCGGCCGGGCAGGCGCGGCTGCGCTTCGGCACCGCGGTCGCCTTCGGCCTGCGTGCCCACCTGAGCAACGTGATCACCTTCCTGAACTACCGGGTCGCGCTGTACCTGGTCAGTTTCCTGCTCGACCCGGCCGCAGCCGGCCGCTATGCGCTGTCGATCCAGCTGGCCGAAGTGCTGTGGATGATCGCCAGCGCCGCCTCGGTGGTGGTGTTCCCGGAATCGGCGGCGCACAACAGCAGCCCGGCGGCGCTGCAGGCGATGGTGCGGCGCATCGCCCTGTCCGTCTTCAAGATCACCTTCGCCGGCGGGCTGCTGGCCGGCGCGCTGTCGGTGGTCGTCATCCCCTGGGTGTTCGGGCAGGATTATGCCGGCTCGGTGCTGCCTTTCGTAATCCTGCTGCCGGGCATCATCACCTGGAGCTACATGAGCGTGGTCGCCAATTCCCTGGCCGGGATGGGCTGCCAGCGGGTCAACATCCAGGGCGCGCTGCTGTCGTTCGCGCTCAACTGCGGCGGTTGCCTGCTGGCGATTCCCGTGTTCGGCATGGAGGGCGCGGCGCTGGCGTCCAGCGTCGCCTTCACGGCCACCGCCGGCTACACCATCCTGATGTACCGGCGCATCATGGCCGAACGCATCATGGCCGCGCGCATCCCGGCCGGCAGCATCCCGACCGCACCTTTGCCGGCACCGAAGGAAGGGCAATGAAGCCAAAGACACTCCTGGTGGTCACCTCGCTCTATCCCTACGGTCAGGGCGAAGCCTTCGTGGCGGCCGAACTCGAGCACCTGTCGCGCTGTTTCGGCGACATCCAGCTGGTACCGATCTTCTACACCCCGGGCACCACGCCGCGCCAGGTCGCGCACCGGGTCAACCTGGCCTATGCCGACGAGCGCTGGGGCGTGCTGCGCACGCTGCGCATCGCCGGTTCGCTGCTGGCCGGCCTCATCAAGTACCGCTGGGCCGGCGATCTGCGCTTCATCCTCGGCCAGCCGCACAAGCTGGACAACCTGAAGGAACTGGTGCGTGCGCTGTACCGGGCGCGCCTGTTCGAGCGCTTCCTGGCGAGCCAGCGCGCCACCCGCTTCGACGTCATCTATTTCTACTGGATGCTGCCCGAGATCCTCGGCGCGCTGGCGTTCCGCAAGGCCAGCGGCAGCGCGGTCAGCATCGTCAGCCGCGGCCACGGCGGCGACCTGTACGAGGACCGCAAGCCGGGCGGCTATGCCGGACTGCGGCGCGGCATCGTCGCCGGCCTCGACGCCGTGTATCCGATCTCCGACCACGGCACCCGTTACCTGAACCGGCGCTTCCCCGGTCTGGGCGCCAAGTTCCACACCGCCCGCCTCGGGGTCGACGATCCCGGCTTTCTCAACGTCCAGCCGGCCGGCGGCCCGCTGTCGCTGGTGTCCTGTTCGTTTGTCGTGTCCGGCAAGCGCCTGCACCTGATCGTCGATGCCATTGCCTGGCTGCTGGCGGCCGACCCGGCACTCGAGGTGCGCTGGACCCATGTCGGCGACGGACCGCTGTTCGACACCGTGCGCGCCTACGCCGCCAGCCGCCTCGGCCCGCGCGCCGAGGTTGTGTTCAAGGGCTATCTGACCCAGCCCGAACTGATGGCGCTGTACCGCGACGAATCCTTCGACGCCATCGTCAACGTCAGCGACAACGAAGGCATTCCGGTCAGCCTGATGGAAGCGTGCTCGGCGGGTATACCGATGATCGCCACCGACGTCGGCGGCACCGCCGAGATCGTCAATGCCGCGAATGGGGTGCTCATCCACGCCGATGCCGACCCCGCCACCATCGCCGCCGCCATGCTGCGCTTCACCGACCGGCCGGGCATGCGCGCCTGCCGCCAGTCCGCGCGCCTGCACTGGGAAGCGCACTTCAATGCGGCCGCCAACTACGGCCGCTTCGGGCGCACGCTGGCGGCCGGTGCCGGGCCTGAGCCGAAGCCCGCCGCCGGGACCGCGGCGCAGCCGGTGCTGCACCAGGGCGCCGATCCGGCTGCGCACTGATCGTCGCACGAGGAGCGCGAGGAAAGAGCTCGGGACCGGTCCCCGGCTTGGTACAATTGTGTTTTCGGCATATCCCTGCTCCAGACACGATAATGATAGACATCCAACTCCTCCGCAAAGACATCGACACCGTCGCCGCGCGCCTGGCGGCCCGCAAGTTCCAGCTCGACGTGGCCGCGTTCAACGGCCTCGAAGCCGAGCGCAAAGCCATCCAGACCCGCACCGAAGAACTGCAGGGCAAGCGCAATTCGCTGTCGAAGCAGATCGGCATGCTCAAGGGCAAAGGCGAGGACACCACCGAAGTCATGAAGCAGGTCGGCGGCCTGGGCGAGGAGCTCAAGGCCAACGAGGCGGCGCTGACCGAGGTGCAGGCGAAGATGGCGCGCTTCATGGAGTCGGTGCCGAACCTGCCGCACGAATCGGTCCCGGTCGGTACCGATGAAAGCGGCAACGTCGAAGTGCGCCGCGTCGGCACGCCGCCAAGCTTCGATTTCCCGGCGAAGGACCACGTCGACATCGGCGAAAAGCTGGGCCTGGACTTCGACACCGCCACCAAGCTGACCGGTTCGCGCTTCTCGGTGATGAAGGGCGGCATGGCGCGCCTGCACCGCGCGCTGGCCCAGTACATGCTGGATACCCACACCGGCCAGCACGGTTACACCGAGTGCTACACCCCGTACATGGTCAATGCCGACTCGCTGCGCGGCACCGGCCAGCTGCCGAAGTTCGAGGAAGACCTGTTCGCGGTCAAGAAGGGCGGCGCGGAAGGCGAGGGCGAGAACTTCTACCTGATCCCGACCTCGGAAGTCTCGCTGACCAACATGGTGCGCGACGAGATCGTGGCGCTCGACCAGCTGCCGATCAAGATCACCGCCCACACCCCGTGCTTCCGCTCGGAAGCCGGCAGCTACGGCCGCGACACCCGCGGCATGATCCGCCAGCACCAGTTCGACAAAGTGGAACTGGTGCAGGTCGCCCATCCGGAAAAATCGTACGAAGCGCTGGAAGAGATGGTGGGCCAGGCCGAGACCATCCTGAAGAACCTCGGCTTGCCGTACCGGGTGATGTCGCTGTGCACCGGCGACATGGGCTTCGGCGCCGCCAAGACCTACGACCTCGAAGTCTGGCTGCCGGCGCAGAACACCTACCGCGAAATCTCGTCGCTGTCGAACTGCGAAGCCTTCCAGGCCCGCCGCATGCAAGCCCGCTTCCGCAACGCCCAGGGCAAACCGGAACTGGTCCACACCCTGAACGGCTCCGGCCTGGCAGTCGGCCGCACCCTGGTCGCGGTGCTGGAGAACTACCAGCAGCCTGACGGCAGCGTGGTAATCCCGGAAGTGCTGCGCCCGTACATGGGCGGCCTGGAACGCTTGTCGGCCTGAACGGCATCGTTGGCAAAATAGCTCTTCCGTTTTCGTATGAGGCTGCTATAATGCGGCCTCACGCGAAACACGCGACCGGTTACCAGGAGAGGTGGCAGAGTGGTCGAATGTACCTGACTCGAAATCAGGCGTACGGGTGACCGTACCGTGGGTTCGAATCCCACCCTCTCCGCCAAAACAAAACAAAAGGCTCCCCTCGGGGAGCCTTTTGTTTTTGGCGAAGAGGGAGCGAGGCGCTTGCGCGCCTCGCGTTGGGATTCGAAGGTCTGGCGCATACTTGCGCCAACCGCCCGAATCGCCCATCTGCCGTCCGCACAAGCGGACGGCGCGCGAAGCGCATCCCAAAAGCCAACTTAGCCAATAACGCAACCTGCCCAAAGGCAGCGCGCGAAGCGCATCCCAAACGCCAGCTCTGCCAGCAACGCAAGCCGCCCAAAGAACAGTGCGCGAAGCCCGTCCCAAACGCCAGCGCCGCTAATAAAGCAACCCTAAACCCAGCCCCGGACTTCGCTGCACCGAATCCTGTCATTCAGCATGGGTCCCCGCCTGCGCGGGGACGACGCTAGCTGTACGCAACCACCCCGAGCAAACAGCGCCCAATCTACAACCCCTCGGCAACAAGCCCGAACAAAAGACATACCCTTGCAACATATCAAACCCCCGTCTATAATACGGCCTCTCGCGACGCAAGCGACCGGTTACCAGGAGAGGTGGCAGAGTGGTCGAATGTACCTGACTCGAAATCAGGCGTACGGGTGACCGTACCGTGGGTTCGAATCCCACCCTCTCCGCCAAAAAAGAAAAGGGCTCCCGCAAGGGGGCCCTTTTTGTTTTGGCGGTGAGGAGGGGAGCGCCTGCGCGCTCCCCGGGTGGAATTCGAAGGTCTGGCGCATACTTGCGCCAACCGCCCGAATCGCCACTCTGCCGTCCGCGCAAGCGGACGGCGCGCAAAGCGCATCACAAAGGCCGGCTCAGCCATCGGCTGGCATGAGCACACCAAAGACGCCAATCGCTTCAAAACCGCACTCAAACTGCCGCCCGCGCAAGCGGAAGGCGTGCAAAGCGCATCACAAAGGCATGCTCAGCCGGTCAGCAAGCCAAAGACGCCAACCGCCCAAAAACCTCACCAAACAAAGGCCGCGCCCCCGGCGCCTCCACCAAGCACCGATCCCGCAACAAAGCCAGCTCCTCCAGCACGGGCCCCGACCCCGCATCCCCGTCACACCGCTCGATCAATTCCCCCAGCAACACCCCAAAAGCCCGCACCTCCAACCGCTGCAAGGCCTCGCCACGCATTCCACCGCGCACCAACGGCGACGCCGCACCGAAATCGCCCAGCAAAGCATCGCCCCGCCCGGTATGCAGGATATTGTGCGCATACAGATCGCCATGCAGGATGCCGCGCGCATGCAGATGCCGGGCCGCGGAGGCGATGCCGGTAGCCAGCCGCAGCAGGGCCGCCGGCGAGAAGCGTTTGCCGTCTGCATACACGTCGCGCGTGCAGCTCGCCAGGCTGGGCGGGCCCGCCAGGTTGTGGAAGCCGGGGTCGATCAGGTCCATGACGCAACCATGGACGCCTTGCGGATGGCCGGTCACCTCGCCCAGCACCGGAATCAGGTTCGGATGGCTGCCGGCGCTGATGCAGGCCGTCAGTTCGCAGCGCGGCAGGCCGTCGCTGGTGATCGCGCCCTTGAACAGCTTGACCGCCACCGGGTGCGCTGCCGCCTGCGCATCTGTCGGCTGGCGCAGCAGTGCCTGGTAAATCACGCCGGACGCGCCTTCGCCCAGGCGCTGGCCCATCTCCAGGCGATTCCAGTCGATCAAGTCCGGGTCTGCGTTGGACAGCGCCGCAGCTTCGTCCACCTCGCTGAACGGGTTGCCGGCGTAGGCCAGCCAGGTCAGGCGCGGCATGCCGAGCAGCCAGTCCGGCAGCGCCGTCAGGCGGTTGGCGGCGATGCGCAGCAATTCGAGACTGGTGCAGGCCGCCAGTTCCTCGGGCAGGGCGCGCAAGTCGTTCCCGGCCAGCATCAGCTTCTGCAGTTGCGTGCAGCGGCCGATCGCCGCCGGCAGGGCGCCCAGGCAATTGTCGGTCAGGATCAGCCAGCGCAGGGCAGGCGGCAGCGCGGTGGCCGGCACCTCGGCGATGCGATTGCTCTTGAAGCCGATCATGCTCAGCCGCTCGCAGGCGCCGAGGACCGCCGGCAGCACGGTGAACCGGTTGTTCGAGCAAAAGATGACACGCAGTTTGCCGAGGCGCGGCAGGTCGTCGGGCAGCGTCGACAGGGCGTTGCCGGTCAGGTCGAGGATTTCGAGGCTGTCCGCCAGATCGAAAATTTCCTGTGGAAATTCCGTGAGGCCGCAGGAAAGTCGAAGACGCGTGACGCCGGCCAGCGAGCCGTTGCGTAATTGTTCCAGGGTGTGCATGAGGGGCGGAAAGGCCGATCGCAGGAAGGGCGGGTTGAAAACGCCGTATTCTACAGTCCGGGCAGCTGCCGGGTTCGCTCCCGGTGTCAGGGATACCCAGCTCTGGCGGCGTGCGTTCGTGCAGTTCCGTTTCCGATTTAATAATGTGGTAAAACGCTGAGACGCTACGTCCGTAGCCTCAGCATCTCGTCCAGCCGCCAACTTCCAACGTCCAGCACAAGGAGTCCGAACATGGTCATTGCCACCCGCGTCTTCTCCGCCATCACGGTTGCCGCAGCTCTGGCCGGTCCGGTCACCGTCCAGGCCCAGACCGTCGCCGCACCAGGCGCCGGCACCGCCGCCGCTACCCCGGACAACGCGATCCTGCTCACGATCTTCCTCAAGCACGACCAGTCGCGCCCGCTGGCCGACCTGAATGCCCAGCTGGCCAAACAGGGTTTCTATAAAGCGTTTCCGCCGCAGGGCGTCGAGGTGGTGAGCTGGTACGTGGCGATGGGCATCGGACAGGTGATCACGGTGCGGTTGCCGGCCTCGCGCCTGCGCGAAGTCAACCGCGTGCTGGAAGATACGGCCTGGGGCGCTTACCGCACCGAGTTCTTTCCGACCTACGACTACAAGGCGGTCGGCCTCGGCGAACACGAGAAAGCGCTGAAGCAGGCGCCCAAATGAGCCTCAGGCGCGCTTGACCGCATGCAGCCAGACCGCCGCGATGCGCTCGACGGTCTCGTAGCCGTCGCAGCCGAGCTGGCCGCCGAAGATGTCCGGATCGAGCTCTTCGTAGCGCCACGCCCCACAGCGGTCGTCCAGCATGCCGCTAATGGCCGACAGGAAACGGTCTTCTCCCTCTACAATAGCGACCCCCGTGTACAGCAGCAGGCTGCCGCCCGGATCCAGGCGTTCGAGCGCGGCGCGCACGATGTCGATCGAGATCTGGGCGCCGTGCTCGCCGCCGCCGTGGCGGTAGGGCAGCTCTTCGGGGTCGAGGATGAAGGGCGGGTTCGACATCACGAGGTCGAAGCCGCCGTCGATGCCGTCCAGCAGGTTGCTGCTGCGCGGCGCCAAGTTGGCGGCGCCGTTGATGTCGGCATTGATGCCGGCCAGCGCCAGCGCGTCCGGGTTGATGTCGGCACCGTAGACGGTGGCATCCGGGCATTGCAGCGCCAGCTCGATCGCGCCCGGTCCCGCGCCGCAGCCGATGTCGACCGCGCGCCGGACCGCGCTTCGCGGCCGCCCGAGCAGCGGTGAGGCCAGCGCACGTTCCACCGCGGCCACATAGCGGTAGGTGTCGGGACCGAAGAACACGGCGTCGTCGTCGGAGGTCGGCCAGGCCGAGTGGAAGTACAGCCGGTCGCCGATGGTCGAGGCACGCACCAGTGCGCGCCGTCCGCCGCCGCGGCAGGGGGCGAGCAGGCCGGCTTCGTCCAGCAGCGCCTCGATTTCGGCCGGCAAGACGCCGTCGCGGAACGGGCGGCTCCAGCCGAGCACGCCACGCAGGTCGTGCGCCCATTCGTTTTCCGGGCGCCGGTTGACGCGGCGATGGGTGGCGGGGGTCACCGTGATGAAACGGTAGCCCTGGGCGCGCAGGGTGGCGCCGAGACGGACCAGAGCGCTGGTGGATGCGGGATGAATGGTCATCGGGCCAGAATGGGGCAGGCATCTGGTCCGCTCTGTGCGCGAGCGCACGAAGCGCATGGAACGATGTCACATATTTAACATGCTATGTGAAAGTTCCAACAGAACAGGCGCTACTGAGGGTGCATACTGCGCGCATGGACTGGCCAAAAGCGGCCGGGCCGCGGACGACAAGGATTGCCATGACCACGAGAATGCCCAAGGTTTCCCAGAGTGCCCGCGTCGAGCGGGAAGTCGAACGCGAGCGCAACGAGCGTTCGCGCAACGACGAAGAGCGCGCCGGACTGGCGGTCGACGAGGATTTCCGCATCAAGGATGCGCGCGAAAACAAAAGTTTGGTTAATTTGAAGCGCTCGCCAGGGCGCTGACTATAAGGAGAACAGTATGCGTTGGGAAGGGGATGAGCAGAGCAGTAACGTGGAGGACCGTCGCGGCGACAGCGGCGGTGGCGGCGGAGGATTCGGCCTTGGCGGCGGTTCGCTGGGGATCGGCGCGATCGTCGTGGCGCTGCTCGGCTCCTGGTTCTTCGGCGTGTCGCCGGGAACCATCCTGAACCTGTTGTCGGGCGGCGGCGGCTCGCCGGCCCAGGTCCAGCAGCAGGCGCCGGCGCGCCCGGCCGCCAATGACCGCGAATACAAGTTCGTGACCACGGTGCTGCGCTATACCGAGACGACCTGGACCCAGATCTTCAAGGCCAACGGCGCCCAGTACCAGCCGCCGACTCTGGTGCTGTACTCGCGCCAGACCCCGACCGCCGGCTGCGGCACCGGCCAGAGCGCGGTGGGCCCGTTCTACTGCCCGGCCGACCGCAAGGTGTACATCGACCTGTCCTTCTTCCAGCTGATGCAGCAGCGCTTCCACGTGTCGGGCGAATTCACCCAGGCCTACGTGATCGCGCACGAAGTCGGCCACCACGTGCAGAACCTGCTCGGCATCTCGGGCAAGGTCGAGCAGGCGCGCGAGCGTCTGTCCGAAAGCCAGGCCAACGCGCTGTCGGTGCGGGTCGAGCTGCAGGCCGACTGCTTCGCCGGCGTCTGGGCCAACCATACCGACGAAACCAAGCAGATCATCCAGGACGGCGACGTCGAGTCGGCCCTGGCCGCCGCCAGCGCGATCGGCGACGATGCGCTGCAGCGCCAGTCGCGCGGCGAGGTGGTGCCGGATTCCTTCACCCACGGCACGTCGGCGCAGCGGATGCGCTGGTTCAAGAAGGGATTGGAGACCGGCTCGGTCGAGCAATGCAACACTTTCGACGCCCGCCAGCTCTGATTCCTTCACATGCATATCGAAACGGCCGCACCAGTGCGGCCGTTTCCTTTTGGAAGTTTAATGCACTATAAATTTCCTTTTAAAAACAAAGAGATGGAATAAATCGTTAAATTGTTCAGAAACCCTTGATTCGTTTCCGTGCGCGTATCGCCTTCCTCGACTTTTTGCCATAACGTTAGGTGAAGGTCCCACCCATCCGAGGACCCTCACCATTCAACCCTGCTGGAGGACAATATGCTGGCAATGAATTACCGCGGACCCTACCGCGTGCGCGCCGACCATAAGCCCGATCCCGTCATCGAGCACCCGGGCGACGCCATCGTGCGCGTGACCCGCTCCTGTATCTGCGGTTCCGACCTCCACCTGTATCACGGCATGGTGCCGGATACCCGCGTCGGCCATACCTTCGGCCACGAATTCATCGGCGAAGTCGTCGACATCGGGACCGAGGTGAAGAACCTGAAGGTCGGGGATCGCGTACTGGTGCCGTTCAACCTGTTCTGCGGTAACTGCTTCTATTGCAAGCATGAGCTCTACGGTAATTGCCACAACACGAATGCGCAGGCGACCGCCGTCGGCGGTATCTACGGCTACTCGCACACGGCCGGCGGCTACGACGGCGGCCAGGCCGAGTACGTGCGCGTGCCGATGGCCGATGTCGGCCCGATGGTGATCCCGGACGATATCCACGACGACGATGCCGTGCTGATGACCGACGCGCTGCCGACCGGCTACCAGGCGGCCGAGATGGGCGACATCAAGGAAGGCGATACCGTGGTCGTGTTCGGCGCCGGTCCGGTCGGCATCTTCGCCGCCAAGTCGGCCTGGCTGATGGGCGCCGGGCGCGTGATCGTGGTCGACGAAGTCGAGTACCGCCTGGAATTCGTCAAGCGCTACGCCCAGTGCGAGGTGATCAACTTCCGCGAAGTCAACGACATGGCCGAGCACATCAAGAAGATGACCGACTGGATGGGCGCCGACGTCTGCATCGACGCCGTCGGCGGCGATGCGGCCGGCTCGATCGCGCAAACGCTCACCGGCCGCCTGATGAAGATGCAGGCCGGCGCCTCCACCGTCCTGCACTGGGCGATCAACTCGGTGCGCAAGGGCGGCAATGTCTCGATCGTGGGTGTGTATGGCCCGACCTTCAACGCGGTCCCGATCGGCAATGCCCTGAACAAGGGCCTGACCCTGCGCATGAACCAGGCCAGCGTGAAGCGCCACCTGCCGCGCCTGATCGAGCACATCCGCGCCGGGCGGATCAATCCGAAGGAAATCATCACCCACCGCATTCCGCTGGAAGAGGTGTCGGACGCTTATCACATCTTCTCGAGCAAGCTCGACGAGTGCATCAAGACTGTCCTGATCCCGCCGTCGGCGCGCGAGGTTCGGGCCGTCAAGTCCAGCGCACAGAATTAAGGAGTCAGCATGAAAACCTCGCATGAAGTGGATCCGCATTCGCACCAGCACCACCACAACGGCCATACCGACGAGTTCCAGAACGATTATCCGGAGGCACCGCCGCGCCCGACGCGCGAGCAGCTGTCCCATATCCAAGGCTGGGGCGCCGACCTCGACCGCAAGGACCGTCCCGCCGTGCCGATGGAGCGCACCCCGCCGCGCTTCATTCCGCCACCCACCGGCAAGGTGACCCAGCAGGAGCAGAAGGTCGAAGTGCTGGTCTCGACCGAGCGTCCCGGCATCACGCCGATCTTCGGTACCGCCCAGCCGCCGAGCGGCCTGTCCGGCACCATACGCCGCGCCGCGTTCCGCTGGGCGGAAAACGACTTGCGCCACTGGCTGCTGTTGCTGGCCGCCGACCGCGTCAACGTGGTCGAAGGCGTGGCCGAAGACCTGGCCAAGGGCAAGGTGCCGAACGTGCTGGCCGAGATGGGCATCAAGTCCGAATGGCAGCACAACAAGGCCGGCCTGGTCAAGAAGGTGGCGATCGGCGGCGCCGTGCTCGGCGCCGCGGTGTACCTGATGCGCCGCCGCGAACGTTGAGCCTGACGCTCCCTCTAGCACATTGAAGCGACACCCCCACCGCGGTTCCGCACCGCCGTGGGGTTTTTTGCGCTTGGGCAAATCCCGTAAAGCGAGCTCGTCCATAGTTCGATAGTCAGCTGACTCCTCAGCCCTACCGAACGGAGATGAGATGAACAAGCGCACCAATCTGCCGACCTCGCTCGCGCTCAGCGCCTGCGCCCTGGTCCTTGCCACTTCCGCCGGCGCCGCACCGGCCGCTGCGCCGGCCGCTTTCACGGCGATGAGCGCACCGGTCGCCGCCACGCCGCAGTCGCGGGCCGCGCTGCTGGCCCAGCTGGAGGCGCGCCGTGCCGAGCGCGGACTCGATGCCCGCCACGGCTTCGCCATCGTCACCCAGCATCCCGGCATGCAGGGCACGCAGATCGCGCGCGTGGCCCACACCTTCAAGGGCGTGCCTATCTTTGGCGCGGAGTCGGTGGTGGTGGTCGGCGCCGGCGGCCGTATCCAGTCCGAATCGGCGTCGCCGCGCCGCCTGGCACTGAGCAAGGCCGACAGCGCCGGCATGATCGCCGGGGGCGCCGCGCCGGGCAGCGACTTCAGCGTGGTGCCGGCGATCTCGTCCAAGGCCGCGATCGACGTTGCCCTGGCCGCGCTCGGCAAGGAAGCGCGCCACGTGGCGCCGCCGAGCGCCGAGCTGATCATCTACCCGGTGATGCGCACCGACCGCGTGCAGGGCGCGCGCGACAAGCCCGAGCAGGAGCTCAACGCGCTCGACGTGGAAGAGGTGGTCGACCATTACGAGCTGGCCTACCTGGTGCATACCCGCATGCACATGGGTGACAAGCCGCTGTACCACGACACCGTGGTGAGCGCGCGCGACGGCCGCATTCTCGACCAGTGGAACATGCTGCAGACCGTGGTCGGCGTGGGAAAAAGCCAGTACAACGGCGAAGTGCCGATCAACACCACGCTGGTCGACGGCAAGTACAAGATGGTCGACGACAGCCGCGGCACGGGCGGCACCTTCGGCGCGATGGCGATCACCAACGCCAACCACGGCACCAGCGCCGGCAATGTCTACGTGAACGACACCAACACCTGGGGCGACGGCAAGCAGTACGTGGCGGGCGGCTCCACCACCGATGCCAACGGCCAGACCGCCGCCGTCAACGCGATGTGGGGCCTGATGAACACCTACGACACGCTGAAGAACGTGTTCAACTGGCTCTCGCTGGACGGCAACAATACCTCGACCTACATCGCCGCCCATGTCAACACCGCCTACGACAACGCCTATTACAGCGATACCTGCCGCTGCATGTTCATCGGCGACGGCTCGGACTTCAACAGCCTGGGCTCGATCGACGTGATCGGCCACGAGATGGGCCACGGCGTGACCGCCGCCACGTCGAACCTGACCTATTCCGGCGAATCGGGCGGCCTCAACGAATCGGCCTCGGACATCAACGGCGAAGTGGTCGAAGCCTATGCGCGCGCGGGCGGCAAGGGCGACAGCATCCCGCTGAGCGGCAACGACTGGGTACTGGGCAAGGAAATCAGCAAGAGCGCCACGCCGCTGCGCTGGATGTACAGGCCCAGCAAGGACGGCAGCAGCCCGGACGCCTGGATCAGCTCGCTGAAGCGCCTCGACGTGCACTACAGCAGCGGCCCGAACAACCGCATGTTCTATTTCCTGGCGCAGGGCTCGAAGCAGGACAAGGCCGGCGACTATTCCAGCAAGTACCTGGTCAAGACGCCGGCGGCGATGACCGGCATCGGCCTCGACAAGGCCTACCGGATCTGGTTCAAGGCCAACACGACCAAGTTCACGTCCAGCACCAACTATGCGGACGCGCGCGCTAAGATGATCGAATCGGCCGAGGAGTTGTACGGCAAGGGCAGCAAGGAATCGGTGGCGGTGCAGCGCGCGTATGCGGCGATCAATGTCGGGGCCGACGTCGACGAATGAGGGGTTGGAGCCGGTCTTGGCCGCCTGCGGGCGGCCTTTTTTGCATGTGCGCCGCTTATTTCGCTGCTTATTGCGCCGCTTTTTGCGCCGACGCCGCGTTCAGCGTAGTCCGGCACAGCCGGGCCGCCTGCAGGCCGACCCAGGTGGCATTGGTCCAGAAGAAGACATAGGGCAGGGCGACGATGGCCGCGCCGGGCTTGCCCATGCAGAACGACAGCAGGATCGTGAGCGCACCGCAGAACGCCGCCAGCACGAAGCTCGTCATATGGCGTGCGGCGGTTTCGGACGTGCCGGCGGCAAAGCCGATCAGCATGGCGATGGAAAGGCAGATCGCAATGACGGCGGCGGAGGCCATGCCGGAAAAGTTGTGATACAGGCGGGCGAGGACGAGGACCGTGACCAGGTAGCCACCCAGGAACACGGCAAGTTGGCGTAATTTCATTGGAAAATCAGGCAAGTAGTGACATCGTGCGGTTAACGCGCCGAACGGCGCTGAATACCGACAGTATACATGCACTTGGGAAATTATGCCGAGGGCCAATATTGTAGAGCGGCTCTAGAACGAGATGCAGTCGATGCCCGGACAGGCATCGACGCGTGAATGAGCACGCGGCGTCAATGGCCGCGCGTCCGGGTTATTGCTGCAGCAGCGGATACGGATTGACCGGCGTGCCTTTCCACCACAGCTTCTCGGGCGTCAGCTCGAACACCGCAAAATGCAGATGCGGCGCATTCGGATCCGAATTGCCGGTCACGCCCACATAGCCGATCAGGTCGCCGCGCTTGACGTCGGCGCCTTCCTGCAGGCCGTCGGCGTAGCGGTCGAGGTGCGCATAGTAATAGGCGTACTTCTCGGTTGGATCGAACTGGTAGACGGTCAGGCCGCCCGGCTTGCTGGTGAACAGCTTGACCAGCTTGCCGTCGGCGGCGGCCACCACCTTGGTGCCCTTGGGTGCCATGATGTCCAGCGCTTCGTGATGGCGCTCGTTGCCGCGCGGCTGGTCGAAGGTGTCGTTGATTTTGGTCAGCGGCATGCCGTCGACCGGCACCAGCAGCTTGCCGGCCGGGAGCGACGCGGCCGCCGGCGCGCCGGTGGCCGGCACGCTCGTGGTGTCGAGGCTGCCAGGACGCAGCGGCAGGTCGAGTTCGGTGAGATCGGGCATGACCTTCGGTGCCGGCGGCAGCTGGCTTTCCAGGTTCGAGCCCGGCGGCGGCGGCGCCGGCAGCGCGCCGGTGTGCTGGGCCACCTGCGGCGCAGCCTCATGGGCCGCATCATGCGGCATCTGGCGCAGCCACACGAACAGGCCGCCGGCGCCGACCGCGACGCCGAGCAAAAAGGTCATCAGCCATCTCATCGTCTCTCTCCTTGTGTTATCGATCGGCTTGGGGTGTCAATCGCGCAGCACGACTTCCGTACCGGCCTGCACCAGGCCCGCGACCTCGGCCGCGCTCCAGTTGGTCAGGCGGATGCAGCCATGCGACTCGCTCTTGCCGACCAGGCCCGGCACCGGGGTGCCGTGGATGCCGTAGTGCGGCTTGGACAGGTCGATCCAGGCCACGCCGACCGGGTTGTTCGGGCCGGCGGCGACGGTGGCCTTCTTGTCGCCCGGGCTGGCATCCCAGAACAGCTTGGGGTTGTAGTGGTAGGTCGGGTTGCGGTGCACGCCTTCGATCTTCCATTCGCCGATCGGCAGCGGATCGTGTTCGCTGCCGGTCGAGGCCGGGTACTGGGCCAGCAGGTTGCCGGCGGCGTCCTGCAGGGTCAGGATGCGGGCGTCGTTATAGACCACCACGCGTGCGGCCGGCGTCAGCGGCGGCGTGCCGACCACGTTCGGCACCACGATCTGGGTGCCGAGCTGGGCCAGGTCCTTGCCCTGGTTCAGCTTCTCGATCAGTGCCGGGCTGGCGTGGAATTTTTCGCCGAGGCCTTCGGCCGGGGTGGCGTAGCCGAGCGCCGGCAGCTTGGCCTTTTCCATCATGTCGTTCGGGACCGGGCGGAACGGGCCGGCAACGTCGCCCTGTGCCAGCGCATAGCTGACCAGGGTCGGCGCGGTGTCGGCATTCAGGGCGTTCCAGGTGGCCTCGTCGAGCTTGCCGGTGACGGGCAGGTTGCGCGCCTTCTGGAAGCCGGACAGGGCCTGGCGCATGTTGGAGCCGAAGGCGCCGTCGATCTCGCCGGGCGAGAAGTGGGCGCGGTCGAGCAGCACCTGGGCGCGCAGCAGGCGTTCGAATTCGGCCTGGCTGGCGGCCGGGTCCTGCGCGGCGGCCTGTTGTTGCGGCTGGGCAGCCGGGGCGCCGTTCTGGACGGCGGCGGGCGGCTGGGCCGGTGCCGGTGCGGGCGGCACCGCGTTCGGGGTGGCCGTGGCGGTCGGCGCGGGCACATAGTTGGGCTTGGCCATCGGGGCGGCAGCCGGGGCCGGTGCGCCTGCGGGCTTGTTCTGTGCTGCCGGCGCCGCTGGTGCCGGGGTGGCGACCGGCTGGGCGGTGGCAGAGAAGGCGGCGCCCAGCAGGGCGGCCAGGAGGGGGATGCGTGAAGTCTTCATAGGGCTACCTGCCATTCTTTGCTTCGGAGGTTTCAGGCTAATGCTGCCCCCAAGCATGGTCTGTGCGGGAACGAACCCATGTGCCGGCAGCCCGCCGCGCTGCCTTGCCGCTACAATCGCGCCATGAGCACATCGACCATCACGCTCCAGCCGGCCGGCTGGTCCTTTCCCGCGGAAGGCGGCACCACCATCCTGCAGGCGGCCGAGCGCGCCGGCATCGAACTGCCCAGCTCGTGCCGCAACGGTACCTGCCGCACCTGCATTTGTCGCCTGGCCGGCGGCGGCGCCGACGTCGGCCGGGTACGCCACTTGATCGAATGGCCCGGCCTGTCCCTCGAAGAAAAGCGCGACGGCCATATCCTGCCATGCGTCGCGGTGGCGCTGGACGACGTGACGATCGAGCAGCGGCTGGCCAAGCGTATCGCCTGGCCAGAAGACTGAATCCGGCGCTACTGCTGCATGCCGAGCGCCGAGCGGATCGCCTGCAGCACCAGCGGCCACGAGGCCGAGCTGGCCGCCACCTCGTCGTAATGGCTGGCGCCCGGCAGGATCACGACCTCGGCCGCATCGCCGGCGGCGCGGGCGCGCGCCGCGTAGTCCCGGGCCACGCGCGGCGGCGAGACCTTGTCCAGTTCGCCCGTGACCAGGATCGTGCGGCTGCCGTTCGGCAGCAGCTCGGCGGCATTGGTGTCGGCGAACACGTCCGGCCGCGCGCTGCTGGCGCTGCCGGTCAGTTCGGCGATGTCGCGCCCGCAGCTCGACTTGATCAGCCCGGCTTCATGGCGCAGGTCGGCCAGGCCGCCCAGGCTGACAACGCGCTGCACCGGCAGGCCGCCGGGCGCGGCCAGCGGGCTGGCTGCCGGAATGCGCGCGCGGCCCGCCATCCATTGCACCAGCTGGCCGCCGGCCGAGTGGCCGACCGCGACCACGCGCTGCAGGTCGAGCGGATAGCGCCCGGCCTGGGCCTGCAGCTTGGCCAGTGCCGCGTTCATGTCCTGGTAGGTGCCCGGATAGCCACCGCCGGCCTCGTCGACACGGCGGTACTCCACGTTCCAGGACGCGATGCCCTCGGCCGCCAGCGCGCCGGCCAGGCTGCGCAGCTGGGTGATGCCGCCGAATTCTTTGGTCCAGCAGCCGCCGTGCACCAGCACCGCCACCGGGAACGGCCCCTTGCCGGGCGGCAGGAACAGCTCGGCGTACTGCGAGGGCGCGCTGCCGTAGGCGACGGTGGCGCCCGGCGCCGGGCCGTTCAGGACCATGTAGTCGGCCAGTTTCATCGGCACGGCCGGCACGTGGTCCGGCCGGGCAGCCGCTGCGGTCCAGGGCAGGGCGGCAAACAGGAGGGCGAGGGCGGAGGCGGTCAGGCGCGGCATGGGGTTATCCGGGTCGATAAAGTGATGACTATAGCAAACCGCCGCAGCGGCCGGGCACCGGGCGGGACCGGGCTTCCAGCGGCTGCGCACGATTGAAAACCGCTCCGGTTCTTCCATGCTAGGCTGCGCAAAACGTCAACGGTTTGCAAACCGGTGTCTTTCATTGAACTGAACTGAGCTGAGCTGAGGAGAATGTCATGACCCAATCGAAATCCAGCGGCACCCAGAACAAGCAGTCCGAGCACATGTCGGAAGAGGACCTGGCCAAGCAGCGCGCCGGCAAGCAGGACAAGAGCAGCCACGACGAGAAGTCGCGCGTCAAGGCCGGCACCGGCGAAGGTGCGGGCGGCGGCGCCAAGCAGAAGCAGAACCACTGAACGCGCGATCGGCCGTACGGCGGGGCATTCCCTGCCATGCGGCCGGCGCCCATTGATGCAGGAGGAAGGATGATGAGTATGCAGGAACGAGGCGCGCTACAAGACGGCGTCATCCGCGTCCATTCGACGCCCGACCCGAGCATTCCGGACCCGACCGATCCGGATGTGCCGTCGCCGAGCCCGGATCCGGACGACGTCCCGGCGCCCTCGCGAGCGCCGGTGCAGGAGCCGGATGCGCCGGTTGCGCCGGTGAAAGCGCACTGAGAGCACCCTGAGAGCGTACTGAGCAGGGCGCCTCGGGCGCAGGCCGCGCCCGATCGGGGCGGCCGGTTCGATCGATGCAGCGTGTCAGCCCTTGGCCGGCTTGCCGTCCTGATCCGGGACCTTGCCGTGCAGCGGCGGGATTTCCTTGATCATCTGATCGGTTTCATGTTGGCCTGGCGAACGCTCGCCGCTGCCGATGTCCGCCTCGTGCAGCATGCCGGGGCCTTTGGCGCCCGGGTCCGGTTTGGGGATGGAAGTGTTCATGGCTTGCTCCTTGCGTTGTTGAATGTTGACCTGATCCTAACAGTCCGTGCGCGCCACCGGCGCGCAATAGGGCCGCCGGTAATCATCGGATGCGCTTGAAAATCTTGCTTTGAGGATCAATATTGCTTTCTGCGTACGCCAGCGTACATAAGCCGGCGACGGATTTTCTATAATGCTGATTGGTCATGCAGATTGGCTGAATTGGCCAAGTTATCGGAGGAGAATGCCATGATGGGCAACACGTTGCACAACAAGATCTACCTGGGCCGCAGCTCGCTGCTCGGTTCGCTGGACCCGCGCCACGTGCAGTTGGCGGCATGGACGCTCGGCGCGCTCGCCGGCGCCGGCCTGGTGTGGGCGGCGCGGCGCGCCCGCAGGTGAGCTGACGTGCAGGTTGCCGGACAGGCCTGCCGCGGTTACCATGGCGGGCTTGTTTCCGAAGAAAGCCGTAATGAAGAATGAAAAACTGACGGGCGATGAATACGACGCCCTCGAATGGATCCGCCGCGGTGCCCGCACCGACCGCGTGAACGCCTGCGTCGGCCGCAACGCCAAGCGCCTGTCGGGTCTGAAGATGGTGCAGTACGAGCGCAACGGCAGCCTGGCGCTGACCGCCAAGGGCCAGGAGGTGCTGTTCCTGCGCCGCTGCGTGCAGGCGCTGCGCGCACTGGACGCCGATCCGGCGGCGGCGCTGGACGAGGATGTGGCCCAGTTCCTGAGCCGCAAGTCGCACATCGCTGCGCGCGAGGAGGGCGGCTTCACGCTGACGCCGCGCGGACGCGAGTCGCTGGCCGATATCAGCGCGCAGGAACCGCAGCGCTGATCGTGTGCGCCGGCTTCAGACCGGCGCAGTACGCATGCCGCTCGGCTGGCGCAAGACAGGAATGCCGCTCAGCCGGAGCGGAATAAGAATCCCGCTCAGCCGGAACGGCGGCGGTTCGGATACACCAGGGTGCGTACGGCGATTTCGGCCGGCACGTTCATCGCTGCCAGGAACTCGGCGGCGCGCTGCAGGCCCAGGCTCGGCACCGAGGCCACCGCCTGGTTGACGAGGTCACGGGTCCGCATGTCGGTGCGTGGTTTGCGCTGTTCCAGGATCGCCGTGTCGCCGCTCATCGTATCTCTCATATTGTTCTGCTCTAGATAGCTATTGTCATTAGACCAAAAGCTATTGTAGGTGAACGATATCGTTTAAGCCACAACAAAATGTGACTGCTGGATATTTTCAGGCGGCCGCGACGTTCAGCGCATCGTCTTCGCCCGCCAGGCTGCGGCGCTGGCGCAGCAGTTGCTCGAATTCGTGGGCCGGCAACGGGCGCGAGAAATAATAGCCCTGCATCTCGTCGCAACCCTGCTGGCGCAGGTAATCCAGCTGTTCGGCGGTCTCCACGCCCTCGGCGATGACCGACAGGCGCAGGTTGTGCGCCAGCGCGATGATCGAATCGACGATCGCGGCATCGTTGGCGTCGTGGGTGATGTCCGAGACGAAGGAGCGGTCGATCTTCAATACGTCGATCGGGAAGCGCGACAGGTACGAGAAGCTCGAGTAGCCGGTGCCGAAGTCGTCGATCGAGAGCTTCACCCCGAGTGCCTTCATGCGGTGCAGCAGTTCCACCGCCGGCGTGATGTCGCTCATGAACAGGCTTTCGGTCAGCTCCAGCTCCAGGCAGGAGGCGTCCAGCCCCGTATCGCGCAGCGCCGCCTCGATGCCCGGCAGCAGGTCGGCGGCGCTGAACTGGCGCGCCGACAGATTCACCGCCACCCGCAGCTTGCCCAGGCCGGCGTCCTGCCATGCCTTGTTCTGGGCGCAGGCGGTGCGCATCACCCAGGCGCCGATCTGGACGATCAGGCCGGTGTCCTCGGCCACGCCGACGAAGCGCGACGGCGGCACCATGCCCAGCTCCGGATGCTGCCAGCGGATCAGCGCTTCCATGCCGACGATGCGGCCGGTCTGCAGGTCGACCTGGGGCTGGTAGTGCAGCACGAACTCGTTGCGTTCCAGCGCGCTGCGCAGGCCGCTCTCGATGCGCACGCGCTCGAGCGATTCCTCGTTCATGGCCGGGGTATAGAACTGGAAGTTGTTGCGGCCCAGTTTCTTGGCGCGGTACATGGCGATGTCGGCATGCTCGATCAGGCTGTCGGCCGGGGTGCCGTCGCACGGGTAGGCGGCCACGCCGATGCTGCAGGTGACGAAGAATTCCTTGCTGCCCAGCAGGACCGGCTGCGCCACCGCATCCATCACGCGCTGCACGATGGCCGGGCTCAGGGGGTCCTGGTCTTCGGACAGGATCGCCACGAACTCGTCGCCGGACAGGCGCGCCACGGTATCGGTGTCGCGCAGCGCGGCGCACAGGCGCGCCGCCACCGTCATCAGCAGCACGTCGCCGGCCTTGTGGCCCATGCTGTCGTTGACGTACTTGAAGCGGTCGAGGTCGATCAGCATGACCCACACCGGCCGCCCGCTGCGCGCCGACCAGGCCACGGCCTGGCTCAGGCGGTCCTGCAGCAGCGAGCGGTTGGGCAGGCCGGTCAGCACGTCGTGCTGGGCCACGTGGTGCACGCGCTGCTCGGTGAGCTTGCGCACCGTGATGTCGCTGCCGGTGCCGCGGTAGCCGGTGAAGCGGCCGCCGTCGTCGAATATCGGCTCGCCGCTGATACAGAACCAGCGCTCGTCGCCGTGGTCGTCGGTGGCGCGGTATTCCATGTTCCTGAAGGGCGCATGCGCTTCCAGTGCGGCCAGGTGTTCGCGCCCGCTCTCGGTGTCGGCGAACGACGGCACCAGGTCGCAGCGGGTCTTGCCGATGATGCGTTCCAGGGCGATGCCGGATTTTTCGGTGAAGTCGCCGGTCAGGGCCACGAAGCGGAAGTTCTGGTCCTGCTCCCAGTACCAGTCGGACGACATCGCGACCAGCTGGCGGAAGCGCTGCTCGCTTTCCTGCAGCGCTTTTTCGGTGCGCTTGCGTGCCAGCACATCGTCGATCAGGCGCTGGTTGGTCAGTTTAAGGTCGGCGGTGCGCTCGCGCACCAGTTCCTGGACCTTGCGCGTGCGCTGGCCGGCCGCCTGCACGAAAGCGGTCAGCAGCAGCGTGGCCAGCACGCCGCCGCCTAGCAGCAGGGTCGAGCCGAGGTGGTCGGCCAGCCACGGGCGCGGCGCGGCGATCGCTTCCACCACCCAGGGCTGCCCGCCGATGGTGAAACCGTGCAGCGCGCGGCCGCTGTAGTCGCCCGTCAGCCAGGCCGGAGGCTGGACCCGCGGCGGTCCCGGCACGCGCCCGGCATCGGGGTTGCTGTACACCAGTCTGCCGGGCACGGCACGGTCGCCGGCGTACACGTGCAGCAGGATGCTGCGGTCGGCCAGCAGGCCGGTGCGCGCCAGCGCCGTCTTCGCCAGGGTCTGGACGCAGATCACGGCGGCGGTGTCGCCCACCAGGCGGCCGTCGGCGCCGTACACCGGCATCACCACGTCGAAGCTGGGCTTGCCCTTGGTCGGGTCCTGGGCCAGGCGCAACAGGCCGGTGGCGGCGGCCTGGCCGCTGCGCCGGGCGCGCTCGAGGGCACGCGCGACTTCGTCGTTGGCGCCGACGTTCAGGCCGAAGGCCGGCTCGTTGCCGCGCATCGGCTCCAGGTAGTCGATCACGTTGTATTCGGCGCGGCGCGGCGCCGGCACCAGCGTCGGTCCCTGCGCGTCGAGGCGCAGCTCGCGCAGTACCGTTCCGGGGCGCACCTGCTGCAGCCCGGCCTCGAAGGCGGCGCGCGCCGCATCCGGCACGACGCGGTGGAAATTGAAGGCCAGGATGTAGGGATTGCGCTTGAGCAGCGGGGTGGTGAAGTCGTGGAACTGGTCGCGCGTGACCGGCTGCACCGTCGCGAACAGCTGGTTGGTGACGTTCAGCACCTCGACCGCTTCTTCCATGCCCTGGCGCAGCGCGGCCACGCGGATGCCGACGTCGCGGCCGAAGGCAAGCGCCTGGTTGTCGTATTCGAGATTGCCGACGGCGGCGCTCAGCGCGGCCGTCGCAGCCAGGCCGCCGCCGAGCGTGAGGGCGGCGGCGAAGGTGAGCGAAGGCGACAAGCGGCGACGGGGCATCCGGGCAATCCTGTGGGCGCGCAAAGCGCGGCGAAGGTCAATGGGGTTGCTCATGGGCATTGAGCGCGGCCAGTTTGTCACAGAAAGCTTTGTTTCCGCAAACAAATCGTCACGGTTCGCGCCGTCCGGGGGCCGATTGTGGCGAAGCCAGAACAGATCGCGCTGCAATCCAGGCAACCAGCAGGCGCGCGCATAGCCGGTTCAACAAGCCCAGGCCGAGACCGTGCCGGCGCGCCAGGCGGCGCTGCAGGCGGGCCGCGGGCAGGGCGTCGCCGGTGGCGCGCAGCGCGAACACGATGCGGTTGTTGCCGGCCGCCTTGTCGAACCAGCAGGTGCGGCCCTCGAACACCATGGCCAGCGCATCCAGCACCACCGGATAGCGCGGGTCGTAGGTGAACACGTTGGCCACCAGCACGCCGCCGTCCAGCAGCAGGCGCCGGCAGTCGCGGTAGAACGCCGCACTGGCCAGGCTGGGCGGCAGGCCGTCGGCGCCGAAGCCGTCGACCAGGATCACATCGAAGGCGGGCGCGCCGTGCGCCGCCTGCGCCCCGATGTAGTCGACCGCGTCGGCGTGCACCACCTGCAGGCGCTCGTCGTCGGGCGGCACCATGAATTGCCCGCGCAGGGCGATCACGTCGGCGCGCAGCTCGACCACGGTGATGCGGCAATCCGGAAAGTGGCGGTGGCAGAATTTGACCAGCGAGCCGCCGCCCAGTCCCACCATCAGGATATGGCGCGGACGCGGCACGAACAGCGCGAAGCACATCATCGCGCGGGTGTATTCGAGAACCAGCGCGTGCGGACGCGCCAGCAGCATCTCGCTCTGGATCTCGCCGTGCTCGAACTCGAGCGTGCGCCGCCCGCCGCCGGTGCGCACCAGCGGCGGGAGCGGTTCTGCATGCGCGCTGGCGGTGACGAAATTCGGACGGCGGGCCATGGCGCCAGTATATGACAGCTGCGGTCAGCCGCGGTCAGCTGCGGCCAGCCGCGCTGCATGGCCGGGCTGGGTAGCCGTCAGGCAAGTGTGCCTTGTTGCCGAGGATGGGTTTCTGATAAGCTGGCCGTTGCAGCCCAGCGGAGACCTCATGTTCCTCGATCACCCCAGCATCACCGCCACCAACGCCCAGACCGAATCCGACCGCATCGAACGGCTGGACCGCACCTATGGCTATGCGATGGCGCTGGCCGACGTCGACGGCAACCCGGACTTCGTCGGCAAGCTGACCCAGATCCACGACCATAAAGGGTACGCTGATCGTGTTCTGGCACGAGCCGCCCACCGAGGCCGAGCAGGATTACTGGGCGCGTGCCTGGGCCAGCAAGGTCGGCGACGGCACCACCGCGGTCGTACACGAATTCTGAGGCGTCCATGGACTCGACCACGATGGTACTGGCACTCGCACTGGGCAACCTGTCCCTGTGCGCGGCCCTGTTTTTCTTCGAACACGTGGACGGCCGCCCGGCGGCGCTGTCGGCCTGGGGCTGGGGGCGCCAGTACCAGGCGGCCGGCTGGCTGCTGCTGGCGATCGGCGCGGCCGGGGTGATGCCGGACTGGCTGGCATTCCCGGCCGCCTACGTGCTGGTGTTCACCGGCGTCGCCTGGGAAGCCGGGGCGCAGTGGGAACGCGCCGGCCGCGCGCGCTGGCGCCGGGTGGTGACGCCGCTGCTGGGCGTGGCCATCGCCGCTTTCCTGCTGTGTAACCTGATCGACGCCTTCGGCCTGCGCGCGGTGGCCGCCTCGCTGATCCTGGGTGCGTTCTACCTGGCGGCGGCGCTGGCGCTGGCGCGCGGCTGGGCCGAGGCCTCGATGCTGCGCCGCTTCCTGGCGCTGTCGACCGGCGTGCTGGCACTGGTGGTCGGTGCGCGCGGGGTGCTGGTGCTGGTCGCGCCGTCGGGCTGGGGCTGGATGAGCAACGACATCCTGCGCCAGCTGCACACCGGCGCGCTGTACCTGCTGGCGGTGCTGGGCGCCTTCGGCTGGCTGCTGCTCGGACGCGAGCGCCTGCAGGGCGAACTGGCCCGGCTGGAAGTGGTCGACCCGCTCACCGACGTGCCGAACCGGCGCGGCTTCTTCCATGCGCTGGCGCCGTGGATGGCGCTGGCGCGCCGCCCCGGCCAGCCGACCGCCCTGGTACTGTTCGACCTCGACCAGTTCAAGCGCATCAACGACGGCTACGGCCATCCGGCCGGCGACCTGGTGCTGTCCACCCTGGCCGCCACCTGCAAGCGCCAGCTGCGCGACAGCGACGTGCTGGGCCGGCTGGTGGGCGTCGAGTTCGCGATCCTGCTGCCGCGCACCGGTCTCGAGGAAGCGGCGCTGGTGGCCGAGCGCGTGCGCGCCGCCATCGCGGACCAGCGGGTAAAGACCGAACGCGCCATGATCTCGCTGACCGCCAGCTTCGGCGTCACCACGATCCGCGCCGACGACAGCAACGTGACGCTGCTGGCGCGCGCCGACGAAGCGCTGCGCGCGGCCAAGGGCAAGGGCCGCAACCGGATCGAGCTGGCCGCGCCGCCGGTGCTGGCCGAGGACTGAGCGCGGCCGCTTGCATCATCATTTGAGGCTGCGCAGCGCCGCCTCCAGGCCGGGATGGCGGAATACGTAGCCTTCGCGCGCCAGCCGGGCCGGCACCACGCGCTGGCCTTCCAGCAGCAAGTCGGCCTGCTCGCCCAGCGCCAGGCGCAACGGCCAGCCCGGCGTCGGCAGCACGCTGGGGCGGTGCCAGACGCGCGCCGCGGTCCGGCTGAATTCGACTTGCGGCACGCACTCCGGCGCGGTGAAGTTGGTGGCGCCGCTGCATCCGCCCGGCGCCGGATGCGACAGGGCCTGGCGCCAGCGGTGCGCCATCGCGCCCAGCACGTCGTCCACGTGGATCCACGACAGCCACTGGCGCCCGCTCCCGAGGCGGCCGCCCAGGCCGAGCCGCACCGGCAGCAGCATCATCGGCAGCGCGCCCTGGCGGCCGAGCACCAGGCCGAAGCGCATGCATTCGACCTGCACGCCGTGCTGCGCGGCCGCGTACGCCGCGGCTTCCCATTCGCGGCACAGGTCCGACATGAACACCGGCTGCGGCGGCGCATGCTCGTCGAGCGGGGTCGCATCGCCGAGCGCCTGGATGCCGTAGTAGCCGATGGCCGACCCCGACAGCATCAGGAAGGGCTTGTGCGCGGCGTGCGCGATCCATTCGACCACGCTATCGGTCAGCGCGATGCGGCTGCGCCGCAGCGCCGCCTTGCGCTTGTCGTTCCAGCGCGGACCGAGGATGCGTGCGCCGGCCAGGTTGACGACCACGTCGACCGGGCAATCCGCCGGCAGCTCGGGCATGGCGCCGATGCAGCGTACCCGGCCGCCGAAACTGCGTGCGGCCTGCCCGGGCGAGCGGGTCAGGACGATGACCGCGTGGCCGTCGCGCAGCAGCGCGTCCACCAGCCTGCGGCCGATGAAGCCGGTGGCGCCGGTCACCAGCACGGTCCGTGGCGTGGCGTCGAAGCGCAATGCGACATGTTCGGTGGGATGGTCGTTCATGGCCTGGTTTTCCTTTCCTTGCCGCGTTTCGGGCCGACCAGGCGCGCCGCCTTGCCGCCCAGTGAGAGCATGCGCTGCAGCGTCTGCGGCGGCAGGTGCGCGACGTCGTCGTAGCTGGTGCTCAGCATTTCGAGGAAGTCGAGCACGGTCTGCATGCGCGCCAGGGTGGCGCCGTCGAGCGCGTCGTCCTGGGCACCTTCGATCGCGCATTCGCGCAGCATGGTCAGGGTGGGATCGATCTCGCGCCGTTTGCGCTCCTCGACGATGACCCGGAAGATCTCCCACACGTCCTGCAGGGCCAGGAAATGGTCGCGCCGGTCGCCGAGCACGTGGGTGACGCGCACCAGCTTCCAGCTCTGCAGCTCCTTCAGGCTGGTGCTGACGTTCGAACGGGCCACGCCGAGCGTCTCGACGATGTCGTCGGCGGTCAGCGGCCGCTCGGCCAGGTACAGCAGCGCATGGATCTGGGCGACGGTGCGGTTGACGCCCCAGCGTGTGCCCATTTCGCCCCAGTGCAGGACGAACTTCTGGGTGGTCGGGCTCATTTTCATTTTATTCGTTAATTTCTGTCGATACTGAAATTAAAGAATAAAGCGCAGTGGAAGTCAACCGGATTCGTCGGGAGGGCGAATGAAAGGGCAGGACCGCCGGCCGTGCGGACTGCCCGCACACGTGCGCACGCGGGGCATAGTACGAGAACCGGTCAAACCATATATACTGTTTGGCTGGTTTTCAGAAGGAGCAAGGCATGGCAAGGAAGACAGCCGCTGCGGCGGCCGCAGGCAAGGCAGGGAAGGAGGCCGCGGCAACGAAAGCGGCCAAGGCGAGTGGCGCGACCAGGTCTGCGCCGGTGGACACGGCGCCGGTGAAGACGGCCAAGGCGGCCAAGGCGGTCGCAACCCGGCCGGCCAGGGCCGCTGCCGGCGCCAAAGCCGCGCCGGCGGCAAAGCCCGCGGCCAAACCGGTGGCCAAGCCCGCGGCAAAGGCGGCCGCGAAGTCTGCGGCCAAGCCGGCAGCAGCACCGGCATCCAAGCCGGCAACCAAGGCGGCAACCAAGGCGGCAACCAAGCCGGCCGCGCGCGCCAAGCCCCCCGCCAGCCCGGCCAGGGCAGCCGTCGACGCCGCGCGCAAGCTGGCCGCGCCGCCGAAAGCGCGCGCCGGCCGTGCCGCCGCCGCGCAGCCCGAGGCGCGCGCCGAAGCCGAGCGCCCGCAACTGGTGCGCGACAGCTTCACCATGCCCGAGCAGGAATACGCGGTGCTCGGTGCCGTCAAGCAGGCCTGCCTGCAGGCCGGCTTCGAAGTCAAGAAAAGCGAACTGCTGCGCATCGGCGTGGCCCTGCTCGGGCAGCTCGACACGGTGGCATTGCGCGCCGTGCTGGCCAGCCTGCCGCAGCTGAAGACCGGCCGCCCGAGCGCTCGATAAGCGCCCGGTGCAGCCCGATGCGCCGTCAATGCGCGGTCAGTGGTGCACGCGTCCTTCCGGCGTCGTGCGCGACTCGGCCGTCAGTTCCTTCAGCTCGCGGATCGAGATGTTCGACTTTTCGTGCATGCGCAGCAGGATGGTGGCGCCCACGTTCAGCTTGCGGTGCCGGATCTTGCTGATGATCGGCGGCTGCACCTCGAGCACGCGGCACAGCTCCGCGTCGTTCTTGAGTTGCATCCGCTGAATCAGGGTGTCGAGCAGCTTGTTGGGCATGAAGCTCGATGGTTCCATTGCTCGCGCGCGGTGCATCGCTTCGAGCAACTCCTGTTTTTTTTGCCGTACGCTCATGAATTCCTCCGGTGTGGATGACATTCAAGACAGATCGACTGTTTTGGAGAAGTGCCCGACCGTATGTTGTGACGCCTTGCGCGGCCTGCGTCCTCCGCGGCATGCGGATGAAGCTACAGGAGCCCGCGCAATGCGGGGTGGGTTCTGTTGGAATGCTACTACGACTTTGACAAGATTGACGCACTGTTCATGAAAAAGGCTCCAGAACGTCGCTCTTTCTGATGGAAACTTCTTTTAAGTTCGCCCAACTGTTTCAGGCAGGAACCAATCCGGCCCGCGTCAGCAGCAGGGTGCGGTCCGCCATCGCCGCCGCCGCGTGAGAATGGGTCACCATGATGGCGCCGGCGCCGCTTTCCTTGATCTCGGCGCGCAGCAGGTGCAGGATGCCGTCCGCGGTCTCGGGGTCGAGGTTGCCGGTCGGCTCGTCGGCCAGCAGCAGGGCGGGGCGGTGCACCAGCGCCCGCGCGATCGCCACCCGCTGCAGCTCGCCGCCCGACAGCTGGCGCGGAAAGTCGGCGCCGCGTCCCTGCAGGCCCACCGCGTCCAGCATGCGCGCCACCCGCGCGGGATCGGGCGCGCCGTTCAGCAGCAGCGGCAATGCCACGTTCTGCGTCAGGCTCAGGTGCGGCAGCACGTGGAAGGCCTGGAAGATGAAGCCCATGCGGGTGCGCCGCAGGCGTGTGGCGGCATCGTCGTCGAGCGCCGTCATCGGCGTGCCGTCGACCAGGACCTGGCCGCTGTCCGGCGCGTCCAGGCCGGCGATCAGGTTGAGCAGGGTGGATTTGCCGACGCCGGATTCGCCCATGATGGCGACGAACTCGCCGGGCGGGAAGCGGTGCGACAGGTTGGCCAGCACGGCGCGGCCGCCGTAGTGTTTGCCGAGGTTGACGAGTTCGAGCATGAAGGAAGGGCAGGGGTGACAGCCGCTACTCTAGCACGCCGGCGGGACGCGGCCCCGGCCGGGCGGCGTGCACGGTTGGCCTGGGTGGCGAGCCGTCCGGCCCAAATCGCGTATTATGGCTGAATAGACAACACTTCGAGCCCTGCCGCATCCCGCGGCGCGGCCCTACAAGGAGTCCTGATGCTGACCCATATTGCACCGGATGCGCACCTGGAGGGGACCAGTCCGCACCATCATGCCGAACTCGAAGCCGGCTTGCGCGCCCGTCATGCGTGCGTGTCGCCGAAGTTCCTGTACGACCCGCTCGGCTCCAAGCTGTTCGAGGCGATCTGTGAGCTGCCCGAGTACTACCCGACGCGCACCGAAGCCGCGATCTTCGCGCAGTACGGCGCCGAGATCGCCGCAGTGGCCGGCACCGGCAGCACCCTGGTCGACCTCGGCGCCGGCAACTGCGCCAAGGCCGCCAGCCTGTTCCCGCTGCTCAAGCCCGCACAATACGTCCCGGTCGATATCTCGGCCGACTTCCTGCAGGACGCGGTGGCGCGCCTGCGCCTGCGCTTCCCGCAGATCGAGATGAACGCGGTCGGCATGGACTTCTCCACCAGCGCCTGGCGCCTGCCCGATTTCGTGCGCGGCGGACGCCGCCTGTTCTTCTATCCCGGTTCCTCGATCGGCAACTTTGCGCCGGACGAAGCGCGCGAGTTCCTGCAGCGCGTGCACGCGCAGTGCGGCATTGATGGCGCCATCCTGATCGGCATCGACCTGGCCAAGGATGCCGCGGTACTCGACCCCGCCTACGACGATGCGCTGGGCGTGACCGCCGCCTTCAACCTGAACCTGCTGCGCCACGTGAACCGCCTGCTGGATGCCGACTTCGACATCCGCCAGTGGGGCCACCGCGGCTTCTACAACGAGGCCGAGGGCCGGGTCGAGATGCACCTGGAATCGAAACGCGCGCAGACCGTGTCGTGGCGCGGCGGCAGCCGCCGCTTCGAGGCCGGCGAATGGATCCACACCGAGAACAGCTACAAGTACCGCCAGAGCGATGCCGTCGGCCTGCTCGAGCAATCCGGCTTTGCCGCCACCCGCGTCTGGACCGACCCGCAGGGCTGGTTCGCCGTGATCCACGCACGCGCGCTGCCCGCGCACTGAGGCTGCCATGGGAACCTCCGCAGAACGCCCCGCGATCGCCTTTGCGTTCGAACACGTGCGCCAGCGTTCGGTGCGCCTGGCCGAACCGCTGTCGCCCGAGGACTGTTGTGCCCAGTCGATGCCGGACGCCAGCCCGGTCAAATGGCACCTGGCGCACACCACCTGGTTCTTCGAGACCTTCATCCTGGAGCCGCGAGAGGAGGGCTTCCAGCCCTTCCACCCGGCCTTCCGGGTACTGTTCAACTCCTACTACAACGGCGTCGGCGACAAGCATCCGCGCCCGCACCGCGGCCTCCTGACCCGCCCCGCGCTGCAGGACGTGCTGGCCTACCGCGCCGACGTCGACGCCCGCATCGTGCGCCTGCTGGCCGCGCATCCGCGCGATGCCGGGCTGGCCGCCCTGGTCGAACTCGGCCTGCAGCACGAACAGCAGCACCAGGAACTCCTGCTCACCGACGTCAAGCACCTGCTGGCGCAAAGCCCGCTGTTCCCGGCCTACCAGGCGGCGCCGCTGCCGCCATCGGCGCCGGCCGGACCGCTGGCCTGGATCGCGTTCGACGGCGGCCTGGCCGAGATCGGCCACGACGGCCGCGGCTTCGCCTTCGACAACGAACTGCCGCGCCACCGCCAGTACCTGGCACCGTTCGCGCTGGCCTCGCGCCTGGTCACCAATGCCGACTACCTCGAATTCGTCGAGGCCGGCGGCTACCGCGACCCGTCGCTGTGGCTGGCCGAAGGCTGGGACAAGGTCGCCGGCGGCGAGCTGCAGCATCCGCTGTACTGGCAGCAGGACGGCGGCGTCTGGCAGGAATTCACGCTGCACGGACTGCAGGCGCTCGACCCGGCACGGCCGGTGACCCACGTCTCGCTGTACGAAGCCGACGCCTATGCGCGCTGGCGCGGCGCGCGCCTGCCGCTCGAGGCCGAGTGGGAATTCGCGGCGCGCGACGTGGCGGTGACCTGCGGCGACGCGAATTTTCACCCTGAGCCCCATGCCACGGACGGCAGCGGCCTGGCGCAGATGTTCGGCGAATGCTGGCAGTGGACCACCAGCAGCTACGCGCCGTACCCCGGCTTCGCGCCGGCCGCGGGCGCGCTCGGCGAATACAACGGCAAGTTCATGATCAACCAGTACGTGCTGCGCGGCTCGTCCTGCGCCACGCCGCACGGCCACGCGCGCGCCAGCTACCGCAACTTCTTCCCGGCAGGCGCGCGCTGGCAGTTCAGCGGCATCAGGCTGGCGAGATGAAGACGGCGCGCGGCCTGCGCCTGCGGGTGCTGAACCGGCGCGCGAACGCCTGGATCATGGCCCATCCGCTCGACTTCGCGCTGACCGCGCTGAAGGGCTTCCGCGCCAACCAGGGCCTGCTGCTGGCCGGCGCGGTCGCGTATTACGCGCTGCTGTCGATCGTGCCTTTCCTGATGCTGGTGGTGGTGGTGCTGTCGCATTTCATCGACCAGGCCGAACTGCTGGTGACCCTGCGGCGCTACCTCGAGCTCATCGTGCCGGGCCAGTCGGCCTCGATGGTGGGCGAGGTCGCGCACTTCCTCGACACGCGCGACCTGATCACCTGGGTGCTGGTCGCCACCATGATCTTTTTCAGTTCGCTGGCCTTTACGGTGCTGGAAAACGCGATGAGCGTGATCTTCGTGCACCGGGTCGCGGTGCGGCGCCGGCATTACCTGATTTCGGCATTGCTGCCGTACTGCTACGTGCTGGCGCTCGGCTTCGGCGTGATGATCGTGACCCTGGTCGCCGGCGCGCTGCAGGTGATCGGCAGCGAATACATCCAGCTGTTCGGCTACCAGTGGTCGCTGCACGGCGTGTCCGGCGTGCTGCTTTATCTGCTCGGGCTGGTGGGCGAGATCCTGGTGCTGACTTCGATCTACATGGTGATGCCGGTCGGCCGCCTGTCGCTGTCGCATGCGCTGGTGGGCGGCATCACCGCGGCGCTGCTGTGGGAAATCGCGCGCCACGTGCTGGTGTGGTACTTCACCACGCTGTCCAAGGTGAACGTGGTGTACGGCTCGATGAGCACGGCCATCGTGGTCATGTTCAGCCTGGAAATCGCGGCGACCCTGCTGCTGTTCGGGGCACAGGTGATTGCCGAGTACGAGCGGGTCGGGCAGCAGGGTGGGGGCAAGGGGCGGGAAGCGGTGCCGCTCAGGACTGCCTCTTGATTGCTACATCTTGTCTCGCAAGGCAAACGGCAACGCCCGCGCCCAGCGGTTGGCAGACAGCGAAAAACTCAAGGCCCGCACCTGGTGATACCACCCAGCCGGGACATACAGCATGTCGCCCGGCTTGACGATCACCTCGACCATCGCCGCCCGGCGCGCCAGCGGGAAGCGTTCGAAGTCCGGCGCTTCCGGATCGAACGGCGAGCCGAACAGCACCGGATTCGCTTCGCGCGTGTACAGGAACTCGGCGTGGTGCGGCGGTGCCAGGAAGATGCGCTTGCGGCCCCAGATCTGGGCGAAGATGTTGTCGTCGTAGTCGCAGTGCAGCGGGGTGACGGTGCGCGCGGGGCCGAGCCAGAAGCGCGGCGGGCCCATCTTGTCGAACCAGGCCGGCCAGTGGCACAGCGCGTTCAGTTCGCGCAGTTCCAGGTTGCCGACATACGGCGGCAGATCGCCCGGCGCCGTGGACAGGTCGAGATACTCTCGCATCGGCATGTCGCGCATCGCGCGGTCCGGCGCGAAGGCCGTATTGACGTAGTCGCCGACGCGCGCCCGCACCGGCACGGCGCCGAAGCGCTCGCGCAGATCGTCCGGGGTCAGCGCACAAAGCGGCCAGCGTCCGACCACCCCGGTAATCAGGAAGGGCAGGCCGGCCGCGGCGCGGGTGCGGAAGGCGGCGGCATCCAGCCTGCCGAGGCGCGGCACCTCGGCGATCGCAGGCAGGCTGCGCGCGGCCGCGACGATCGCTTCGCGCATGCCCGAGATCGAGGCGACGCCGCGCACCTGGGCATCGCGCTGTTCGCGCGCGCGGCGCGCATCGTCGTCGAGGCGGGTCGGGCGCGGCGGCAGGCGTTCGGCTTGGGAGAGTGCGGCGGCGGAAAGGGCGGGATCGTTCTGGTTCGACGTCATCCCGCCATTGTAGCGCCGGGCGCCCCGTTTGCGAATGAGCGCGGGGCGCCCGGGCTTCAGGCAGCCTTGGCCTGCTGCCCGGCCAGCGCCAGCTGGCGGTTCACCGCCGACAGCACGGCCTTGAACGAGGCGGTGAGGATGTTGCTGTCGATCGCGGCGCCGAACAGGGTCGGGCCGTTGGCCAGGCGCAGCTCGACGTAGCAGGCGGCGCGGGCATCGGCGCCGGAGCCGATCGCGTGCTCGTGGTAGTCCATCAGGCGCACGTCCAGGCCGAGCGCGTTCACGAAGGCGTCGATCGGGCCGTTGCCGGTGCCCTTGCGCTGCTGCGTGGTGCGGTGTTCCTGCAGGGTCACGTCGATCTGCACGCGGTGTTCGCCTTCGCTGTCCTCGGTCATGCGGTGCGAGGCGTACTGGTAGGCGGCGCCTTCCTGCTCGAAGTATTCGCGCGCGAACAGGGCGTGGATGTCGCTGGCGGCGACTTCGCGGCCGGTGGCGTCGGCATGCTGCTGCACCACGCGCGAGAATTCGATCTGCAGGCGGCGCGGCAGTTCGAGGCCGTATTCCTGCTCGAGCAGGTAGGCCATGCCGCCCTTGCCGGACTGGCTGTTCACGCGGATCACGGCATCGTAGCTGCGGCCGAGGTCGGCCGGGTCGATCGGCAGGTAAGGCACTTCCCACAGCGCGTCCGCCTGCTGCTTGGCGAAGCCCTTCTTGATCGCATCCTGGTGCGAGCCGGAGAAGGCGGTGAACACCAGGTCGCCGACGTACGGGTGGCGCGGGTGGACCGGAATCTGGTTGCAGTCCTCGACCAGCTGGCGCACGGTATCGATGTCGGAGAAGTCCAGGCCCGGGTGCACGCCCTGGGTGTAGAGGTTCAGCGCCAGCGTGACCAGGTCGACGTTGCCGGTGCGCTCGCCGTTACCGAACAGGCAGCCTTCGACGCGGTCGGCGCCGGCCATCACGGCCAGCTCGGCGGCCGCCACCGCAGTGCCGCGGTCGTTGTGCGGGTGCACGCTGATGCACAGGCTGTCGCGGTCGTTCAGGTTGCGGCACATCCATTCGATCTGGTCGGCGTACACGTTCGGCGTCGCGGCTTCCACGGTCGACGGCAGGTTGACGATCATCTTGTTCTGCGGCGTCGGCTGCCACACGGCGCTGACGGCGTCCACGATCTGCTTCGAGAACTCCAGTTCGGTGGTCGAGAACGATTCCGGCGAGTATTCCAGGCCCCACTGGGTCTGCGGATGCTGCGCCACCAGTTCCTTGATCAGTTGGGTGCCCTTGACCGCGATCTGCACGATCTCGTCCTTCTCCATGCCGAACACGACGCGGCGGAACACCGGCGCCACCGAGTTGTAGACGTGCACGATGGCGCGCTTGGCGCCGACGCAGGACTCGACGGTGCGGCGGATCAGCTCATCGCGTGCCTGGGTCAGCACGATGATGGTGACGTCGTCCGGGATGTGGCCGTCCTGGACCAGCATGCGCACGAAGTCGAAGTCGGTCTGCGAGGCGGACGGGAAGCCGACTTCGATTTCCTTGATGCCGATCCGTACCAGTTGCTGGAAGAAACGCAGCTTCTTTTCCGGGCTCATCGGTTCGATCAGCGCCTGGTTGCCGTCGCGCAGGTCGGTGCTCATCCAGATCGGCGGCTGCGTGATGGAACGGCTCGGCCACTGGCGGTCGGCGAGCGGGACGGCGGGGAAGGCGCGGTACTTGGCGGCGGGATTGGTCAACATGGCATGGCTCCTGATCTTGGTATGGACTGCTGGTCTATGTACTGGCGAATGGGGTAACTCGGTGCCTGGGGGCACGGTGTGGCGGGGGGCTGCCGGACGGGCCACGAAGCGCTAGGCCCGGCAACCGATCGGTAGCAGTAGCGCCGGCGAGTCCGGCAGACGGATGGCATGGCCTGCCGACGCGACGATGGCGGCGGTAGCGTTGAAAGCGGGCGTGGACTCGGTGGTGGCAAACATCGGTACAACTTTCCTGTGGCTACGGGTTCCGGCGGGGCCGGGCGGGGGCCGTTGACTACGGCGGCAATCTCAGGCGCGTAGTAGCAGCGCTGCCGGCAGTAGGGCGCCGGCGAGCAGTAGGGAAGTCGACAGAGGCATATGGGAGAACATTTATCCACTCTAAGTGAATTTTGTTTGGCGTGTCAAGCGATTCATACCTTGCCGTTTGGTTAACGCGACAGGGTTTTCTGCGGGTTTCCGGTGATCATTGTTGTGCTCGGTCAAGTAAAAGCGCTTAACGCGGTGGCACAGTGCCCCCTTGTTCCTGCCTTTTGTTCCTGTCTTTCGTTGCTGCCATTTGCCCCGCGCCAAGCGGGTCTTCGAAAAACCTGACCGGGAGATGCAATGAGCCATAACCTGTTCGCAGTTTTTCCCCTTCCCGTGGTCCTCGCCTTCTTCGCCCTGATCCTGCTGCTGTTGCCGATCGCCCGCGTGCTCCGGCAGATGGGCAAGCCGGTGCCGGTGCGGATTCCGGTGCGGGAAGCGCCGCCGGCGCCGGCCGGGCGCGATCTCGATCTCGACCTCGACTTCGACTTCGACCGGCAGCTCGACCGCCAGCGCGGCTGACGCGGAGGCGCCATGGGCATCCTCAGGGGTCTCGATACGACCATGGAACTGACGCGCCACGCGCTGGCGCTCAGACGGCAGGGCTACGATTTCGTGATGCGCTACTACAGCCACAACGCGAGCAAAAACCTGTCGCTGGGCGAAGCGCGCGCACTGTCGCAGGCCGGCCTGCGCATCGGCGTGGTGTGGGAGACGTCCGGCACCCACGCCAGCTTCTTCAGCCGCGCCCAGGGCCTGGCCGACGGCGCCGCGGCCTTTCTGATGGCCAGGCAGGTCATCGGCCAGCCCGCCGGCTCGGCGATCTACTTCGCGGTCGATTACGACCCGACCCAGGCCGACATCGACGGCGCGATCAGCAACTACTTCACCGGCGTGCACGCGGCGCTGTACGTCGGCGCCGAGGGCCAGCCGTCGTACCGGGTCGGCGTGTACGGCTCGGGACTGTGCTGCGGCAGCCTGGTCGAGCGCGGCATGGCCAGCCTGAGCTGGCTGTCGCAGTCGACCGGGTTCGCCGGGTCGAAGCAGTATGCGGAGCAGCGGCGCTACGACCTGATCCAGATGCTGCCGGCGCGCATCCTGGGGGAGGATGGGGTGGTGCTGAGTGTCGATCCGGATGCGAGCCATCCGGAGCGGGAGGCGGGGTTGTTCAGTGTGTGAATGCTTGGCGCTGCGGTAACGCGATTCGTCCACGTAGCGCATGAACGTCGTTCCCGCGAAGGCGGGAACCCAAGTTCGTCGCATGCCGCTGCCTACTGCGAAAGCGACGAATTCGCATCGAACTTGGGCCCCCGCCTCCGCGGGGGCGACGTTCGATGGCCAACGGTACCGGGTAAGGTGTTTGGTTGCTCGCTGCGATCGATCAGCGAACGCTAACCCGCGCCGCACCTTCCTGCATGCGGCCGATGACCGCCGCCTCGCCGAAGCCCTCGCGCGCGAACAGCGCCAGCACTTCGTCGACGCTGCCCGGATCGCAGGACACCAGCAGTCCGCCCGAGGTCTGCGGATCGGTCAGCAGCACGCGTCCGGTATCGCCGACATCCGCGCCCAGCTCGACGTCGTGGCCATAGGCGTCCCAGTTGCGGCCCGAGGCGCCGGTGAAGTAGCCGTCGTGCGCCAGTTGCGCGACGCCCGGCAGCAGCGGGATGCGCGCCATCTCCAGCTCGGCGTTCAGGCCGGCGCCGCGCGCCAGTTCCAGCAGGTGGCCGAGCAGGCCAAAGCCGGTGACGTCGGTCAGCGCATGCACGCCCGGCAGTTCGGCCAGCGCCTTGCCCGGCTTGTTCAGCTTGGTGGTGTTGGCGATCATGGCCGCGTAGCCGTCGGCATCCAGCTTGTCCTTCTTCAGCGCGGCCGACAGCACGCCCACGCCGAGCGGCTTGCCGAGGATGAGCACGTCGCCGGCGCGGGCGTCGGCATTGCGCTTGACCTTGGACGGGTGCGCCAGGCCCAGTACCACCAGGCCGTAGATCGGCTCAACCGAGTCGATGGTGTGGCCGCCGGCGATCGGGATGCCGGCTTCGGCGCAGATCGACTCGCCGCCCTGGATGATCTTGCCGATGGTGTCCAGCGGCAGCTTGTTGACCGGCATGCCGACCAGGGCCAGCGCCATGATCGGGGTGCCGCCCATCGCGTACACGTCGGAGATCGCGTTGGTGGCGGCGATGCGGCCGAAGTCGAACGGGTCGTCGACGATCGGCATGAAGAAGTCGGTGGTGGCGATCAGCGCCTGCTCGTCGTTGAGCTTGTAGACGGCGGCGTCGTCGGCGGTCTCGATGCCGACCATGAGTTCTTTCGGCACCGGGAAGCCTGTCGACTTTTTCAGGATCTCGGACAGCACGCCCGGCGCGATCTTGCAGCCGCAGCCGCCGCCGTGCGAGAAGGAAGTCAGTTTCAGGGGTTGTTCGGTCTGGATGCTCATGTCGGTTTCCGTTTCATTGTCATGGGTGCGGCTGGCGCAACAGCAGATTATCCACCAAGTCGAGCAGGCGCGCTCGCTCGGCGTCCGGGGCGAACAGGCGCGCGCGGGCCGCGCACTGGCGGCGCAGGCGGGCATCGAAACCCGGCTCCTGCACGCAGCGCCCGATCAGGCCTGCCAGCGCTTGCGCGTCGCCGGGCGGGAAGTAGCCGGCATAGCCGGCGCCCAGCATGCCGCGGTTGCCGTCGATGTCGCTGGCCAGCACCGGCACGCCGCTGGTGACCGCTTCGATGATCACGTTGGCGCCGCCTTCCATGCGGGAAGCGATCACCATCGCGCGGCAGCGCCGCAGGCGCCGCCGGGCCGCGAAGTGGGGCAGGGCGCCGAGCCAGCGGTAGCGCGGCGTCGCCGATTGCGTCGCGCGCGCGGCGTCGGCCAGGTCCGGCTCGAGCGCGGCCCCGATGTGCAGCAGGCGCACGCCGGGCAGGTCGAGCAGCGCGGCCGCGCGCATGTAGGTCAGCGGATCCTTTTCCTGGCGCAGGTGGCCGACCATGGCGATGTCCAGCGGTGCGCGCCCGCCGCCAGTGCGATGGGGTCGCAGGCGCGGCGCCGACTGGTAGATCACGTGCGCCTTGGCGCGGTGCCGCGGCGCCAGCTCGTCCAGGCCCTGCGGCTGCAGCACCACCAGCGCCGAGGCGGCGTCGAGCGCGGCCCGCGCCGAGGCATCGGTGCGGATGTCGCGGTACAGGTCGGTGCCGGTCAGCACCAGCAGTGCCGGGCGGGCCGGGAAGGCGGCGCGGAAAGCGGCCAGCGCCGCGGCCGAGCGGCGCGCATGCAGCGCGATCAGCAGGTCGGGTGTGCCGTCCTGCGGCTGCCAGCCGTTGCCGACGCTCACGCGGTAGCGGCGTGCCAGGTTGCGCTGCCAGCGGCTGGCAGTCTGCCAGTTGCCGTTGTTCTCGCGCGCGGAGGCTGGGCTGACGATGTGGATGTGGAGACGCGCCATGGTGTGCGAAGATGGATGCGGTGAATGCCGGTACAATCGATGCATGACTATCGATCAAGCATCGTTCCGCGACGCGGGACCCCGTGAACTGGCCACCGCGCTGCGCGATGCGCGGCATTATACGCTGGCGCTGTTCGATGCCCTGGCCGCCGCCGGGTTCGACGATGCCGGCCGCGTGCCGCGCCTGCCGACCGTCAACCCGCCGCTGTGGGAACTCGGGCACACGGCCTGGTTCGCCGAGTGGTTCGTGCTGCGCGAAGCGAGCGCCAGCCGGCCCGGCGCCGCGCGCGGCCACTCGATCCTGGCGCGCGGCGACGACTGGTTCGATTCCGGCATCGTGGCGCACCGCGCGCGCTGGACGCTCGACCTGCCTTCGCCGGGCGCGGTCAAGACCTACTGCCACGAAGTGCTCGACCGCATCCTCGACCGCCTGGCGCGCGAAGAGCATAGCGACACCGCGCTGTATCCCTACCGCCTGGCGCTGGCGCACGAGGACATGCACGGCGAAGCGTTTCTCTACACGCTGCAGACGCTGACTGCCGACAAGCCCGGCGCCGGCGCCTTGCCGGCGTCCCCCGGCGTACGCGCGACGGCGCCCGGGGAGGTGGCGTTCGGCGGCGGCAGTTTCCTGCGTGGCGGCGAGCAGTCGCACGGCTTCGTGTTCGACAACGAGAAACAGCCGGCGCAGCGCAGGCTGGCGCCGTTCGCCATCGATGCGGACCTGGTCAGCAACGGTGCCTTCCTGGACTTCGTGGGCGATGGGGGCTACGAGCGGCCGCATTACTGGAGCGACGCCGGCCGTGCCTGGCTGATGGGACAGGAGCGCTCGGCGCCGCGCTACTGGGCGCGCGACGGCGAGACCTGGCACACCGTGCGTTTCGGGCGCCGCGTCGCGCTCGATCCGGCCGAGCCGGTGCGCCATGTCACGCTGCACGAAGCACAGGCGTATTGCGCCTGGGCCGGGCGCCGCCTGCCGCTCGAGGACGAGTGGGAGTTCGCGGCCGCGTCCAGCCAGCCGGGCTTCCACTGGGGCCAGCTGTGGGAATGGACCGCGTCCGGCTTCCTGCCCTACGCCGGTTTCGAGGCCGACCGCTACGGCGACTATTCCGCGCCATGGTTCGGCACGCGCCAGACGCTGCGCGGCGCCTCGTTCGCGACGCCGATGCGTTTGCGTTCGCCGCACTTCCGCAATTTCTTCACGCCCGAACGCGACGATATCTTTGCCGGGTTCCGCACCTGCGCCCCGTGATCCGGCCATGAAAAAAGCCCCCGGCGCCGTCAAGGACGCCAGGGGCTTTCGGACTGCATCGGCATGGCGGCGCGAGGCCGCCTTACCTTATTTTACGGATTGACGATCAACGATCGCCGTAGCTGCGGCGTGCGCCGTCGGCCGGACGCGGACCGCTGCTGCTGCGGCGCGGGGCGCCGTCGTTGCCGCGGAAGCCGCCTTCGCGGCGCTGGCCTTCGGCGCCACGGAAACCGCCGCCTTCACGCGAACCGGTGCTGGCACCCGGCTTGGCGAAGCTGCGCTGGCCCGGCTTGGCAGCATTGCGGCCGTCGCCCGGCTTCCAGCCCGGACGGGCACCGGTGCGTGCCGGCGCCGAACGCTTCGGCTCGAAACCGATCACCACGTCGACCGGAATGGTCTGCTTGGTGAAACGCTCGATGCGCTTGACGTTCATGCCTTCGGCATGGTTCACCAGCGACACGGCAGTGCCGTTGCGGCCGGCGCGGCCGGTACGGCCGATACGGTGCACGTAGTCCTCCGGGAACTTCGGCAGGTCGTAGTTCACCACGTGGGTGATGGTCGGCACGTCGATGCCGCGGGCAGCGACGTCGGTTGCCACCAGCACGCGCACCTGGCCGCGGCGCATGCCGTCCAGGGTGCGGTTGCGGGCGCCCTGGTGCATGTCGCCGTGCAGCGCGGCGGCTGCGAAGCCGGCGATGTTCAGGCGGTCGGCGATCATGTCGGCGTCACGCTTGGTGGCGGTGAACACCACGGCCTGGTCCATCGTTTCGTCGCGCAGCAGGTGGTCCAGCAGGCGGTTCTTGTGCGACAGGTCGTCGACGAAGTGCACCTTCTGGGTGATGTTCTCGTGGCGGTTGGTGGCGCTCATGATCTGGATCACTTGCGGATCCTTGGTGATGCGGCGCGCCATGTTGCCGACGACGCCATCCAGCGTGGCCGAGAACAGCATGGTCTGGCGGGTGTCCGGGGTAGCGGCCACGATCTTCTCGATGTCTTCGATGAAGCCCATGTCCAGCATGCGGTCGGCTTCGTCCAGCACCAGGATTTCCAGTTGCGAGAAGTCGATCTTGCCCGACTCCATGTGGTCGATCAGGCGGCCCGGGGTCGCGACCAGGATTTCAGGGTTCTTGGCCAGCAGTTGCATCTGCTTCGGGTAAGGCATGCCGCCCAGGATCGAGACGGCGCGGATGCGGCGCATGTGCGCGGTGTACTGCTCGGTCGCCTGGGTCACCTGCAGGGCCAGTTCGCGGGTCGGGGTCAGCACCAGCATCTTCGGCTGGGCGGCCTTGAAGCGGACGCGCTCACCCTTGGCGCGGGCAGCCTGGGCTTCCTGCGCCGGGGTACGGGCGCCGGCTGCCGGTTCGGTATTGGCGAACTTGTTCAGCGCCGGCAGCATGAATGCGGCGGTCTTGCCGGAACCGGTCTGCGACGAGACCAGCAGGTCGCGGCCTGCGATGCCTGCGGGCACAGCCTGCTCTTGCACCGGGGTCGGCTTTTCGTAGCCGGCTTCGGCAACTGCTTTGACGATGGACGCGTGTAAGCCTAATGCTTCAAAATTCATTGTTTGATTTACTTTCGGTATAACTGTGGGCGTTCACGCGATCTGCGGAACGCAAAATAGCAACGCGAGCCAACAATACGAAATGACTCAAAAACGAAAGAGATTTCGGCACAAAAGCTTTGCGCCGGGACGGTACCTTTTAAGGGAATCCTGAAGCGCCAATCTACTGCGGCGTATCAGGCCCCTTGCGGTACACAGGGCGGGAGGGCTTTTTTGAATGGGCATCCTGGTGGATGCCGGGGCTTGCGAAGCTGCTGATTTTTACTGCTATCTATTACTCGATGCACTGTCGCGGCGACTCGGTCGCCAACGCGTTTTGCAGCGCACAAACGACACTATACATCACTTCCGGTTTCTTTGCACGGACCATGCAAAAAGAGCGCCAGCCCGGCGCCGTGGGGCAGCCGGGCTGGCGATGATGTTGTTTTCCTTGCCCAGGATGCTGCGGGGCGGCGAGGCGAATCAGCGGTGCTTGCGGCCATTGCTGCTCGCGCGCACCTTGCTGCCGCCCGAGACGCGGCTCTTGATCTCGGCCACGGCGTGGGCGGCGGTGGCCTTGATGCGCTGCACGCCGCTCAGCTTGCCGCCCTTGCGCCGGCTCTCGCCGCGGTCGGCTTCCAGCACGACCTGGGCGTTGTCGATGATGCTTTCGGCGATGTCGCTGCCGGTGCTGGCGCTGGTCTTCGGCACCAGGATGGTCGAACCGGCCTTCAGGCGCATCGACGGCGGAATGTTGTTGGCCTGGCGGATCACTTCCGGCGTGGTGTCGAACTTCGACGCCAGCGAGGCGATCGATTCCTTGGCCGAGGTGATCTTGTGCGTGGTCCAGGAGGACAGCGCATGGCCCCACTGCGCCAGGTTCATGTGGAACTTTTCGGCGTTTTCCTTCGGCAGCAGGATCTTGGTCGATTCGCCGGTGATGACCGGCTTCTTGAACTGCGGGTTCAGTGCCTTGAATTCGTCGATCGACATCTCGGCCAGCTGGGCGGCGACCGCCAGGTCGATGTCCGAGGTCTTGTCGACGGTGGTGAAGTAGGGCTGGTTGTCGATCACCGGCAGGCTGACGCCGTACTGGCCCGGGTTGGCGATGATGTTCTTGACCGCCTGCAGCTTCGGCACGTAATTGCGGGTCTCGGCCGGCATCAGGTCGGCCAGGCTCTCGAAGTCGGTCGGCTTGCCGGCCGAGCGGTTCTTCTGGATCGCCTTCTGGACATTGCCTTCGCCCCAGTTATACGCGGCCAGTGCCAGCTGCCAGTCGCCGAACATGGTGTACAGGCGCTGCAGGTAGGTCAGGGCGGCGTCGGTCGAGGCCAGCACGCCGCGGCGCTCGTCCTTGAACATGTTCTGCTTCAGGTTGAAGTCGCGGCCGGTGCCGGGCACGAACTGCCACAGGCCGGACGCGTCCGCGGTGGACAGCGCCTGCGGATTGAAGGCGGACTCGATGACCGGCAGCAGTGCCAGTTCGGTCGGCATGCCGCGCTTTTCCAGTTCCTGCACCACGTGGTACAGGTAGAGCGAGGCGCGGCCCGAGGTACGGGTCAGGTAATCCGGACGGCTGGCATACCACTGGACGTGCTTGGCGACCAGGGTATTGTCGACGTCGGGGATCGCGTAGCCGCTGCGGATGCGAGCCCACAGGTCGGGATCTTTATAGTCGTCGGCCTTGACCTGGGTGAGTGCCTGCGGCAGGCCGGCCTTTGCCAGCGTGGCGCTGGTGGCGCTGGTTCCGCCGGCGAGCGGGCTCGGGGCGCTGTCGGCGGCGTGGCCGAGGAGCGGTGCGGTCAGCCCGAGAGTCAGGGCCAGGGTCAAAGCTTGAGTGCGTGTCGTTTCGTACATGGCTTTCCAGTGTTGCGTCCAGGAACGTCAGAACTGACGAGAGAAGACGGAGTGTACGGACCAGTCCGTAAGTCAGTCAAGAAATATGTCGGCGCGGTTACAAAAAATTTTGACTACTCTTTTTGATAATAAAACAGTGTAGCTGACCACGTTTTACGGGAGTATGCCTGTTTTCTATTGAGAAAAAACCGATATACCCCCAGGGTGTATATGGAATTTCCGTTCTTCAACATGATTTGTGGAAATTCTTTTTGTTGGCGATTTTTTAACCATTTTTCGCCCGGCGGCGGTCCAATACCAGTGCCGTCGCTACCCTTCCTAAATTAGCCGCGCTTGCCAGTCAATCTATGAGCACACGCAAAGTGCGCGTACAATGCGATCTCTGCGCACAGCATGATTTGTACTTTTGGAAAGTCCCACATGAGCACTGCCAACCTCAACGCCGACGACGATGCCATCATCGCCGCCACCCGGCGCTGGCTCGAACGCGCCGTCATCGGCCTGAATCTTTGTCCGTTCGCGAAGGCGGTGTATGTCAAGGAGCAGGTCCGCTACGTGGTGTCGCCCGCGCGCACGCCGGAAGAACTGCTCGAGACCCTGATGAACGAGCTGCAGGACCTGGCCGATGCCGATCCGGAGCAGATCGACACCACGCTGCTGATCCATCCCTTCGTGCTCAACGACTTCCTGGATTTCAACGAATTCCTGGACGTGGCCGACGCCGCCGTGGAAGACATGAGCCTGGACGGCGATCTGCAGGTGGCCAGTTTCCATCCGGATTACCAGTTCGCGGACACCGACCCGAACGACATCTCGAACTACACCAACCGCGCGCCGTACCCGATCCTGCAACTGCTGCGCGAGGACAGCATCGACCGCGCCGTGGAAGCCTTCCCGGACGCCGCCGATATCTTCGAGAAGAATATCGAGACCATGGAAAACCTCGGCCATGAAGGATGGGACAAGCTCGATGTCGGCCCCGCACGCTGAACTTGCCTGCATGCAGCAAGCCGAACGCCCGGACACGCCGTGCGTCGCGGTCTGCTCGACTACCTTCGACGACGTCTGTCGCGGCTGCGGCCGCACCGTGGTCGAAGTCGCCCACTGGGTGTCGATGACGGCCGACCAGAAGGAACTGGTCTGGCAGCGCATCCTGGCGCAAGGCTACCCGCGCCGCAATACCTGATCTGCCTCTGATCTGCCGCAAACCGGGGTCAGAGCCCTGTTTTTGGCAATGTCTCGCCAGCCATACCTCAACAGAACATCCAATGAGAACATCCCATTCGGGGTCAGAGCACAATCGGCATTGTGCTCTGACCCCGAATTTTCTTACTTCAGCTAATCCTTTTAGAAGCTGCCGATGAAATCGCGCTTGCCGATGTCCAGGCCGTTGTGGCGCAGGATGTCGTAGGCCGTGGTGGCGTGGAAATAGAATTGGGGCAGGGCGTAATGCAGCAGATAAGGCAGGCCCTGGAACTGGCGCTGGTTGGTGCCGCTGCCGACGGTTACTGCGCGCTCGGCACCGGCGTCGATCGCTTCGCGCGGCAAGCTGTCCAGGAAGGCCAGGGTTTTTTCCAGGCGTCCCTGCAGGCCCGCGAAATCGTGTTCGGTATCCTCGAAGCGCGGCACCTCGATGCCGGCCAGGCGCGCCGCCGCGCCCTTGGCGAAATCGGTCGCCAGTTGCACCTGGCGTACCAGCGGGAACATGTCCGGGAACAGGCGTGCCTGCAGCAGGGCGTCCGGATCGATCTTCTTCAGATCGGCGTGGCTCTCGGCTTTGTCCAGGATGGCGGCCAGGCTGCCCAGGATCTGGCGGAAGACCGGCACCGATGCGGTGTACAGCGAAATGTCCATGTGCTCTCCTCAAAAATGATTTTCATCATAGCAAGCCCGCGCAGATCGTGCCGGTAGGTGGTGCGCGCCTGGCAAGCAACCGATCGTGGCATCCGGAGCACGCTCCACGGCAAGTCACATGGATCGAACGATAATTAGTGACGCAAAGCAATACTTGTGCGCATAATGCAAATATCTCGTTCAATATTGACCTGCCAAATACGGCGTCTTTGCGCACCGGTTTCCGCTTCCATGTCTGCCACGGATTTCCTTTCCAGATTCGCCCCGGGTTCGCTCCCGATCCGCCTCGGCCGCCTGTACGGCCGTTCCCTGTACGGCGCACTGCTGCTGATGACGCTCGGCGGCCTGGCGATCCCGGCGGTGCTCGGCAGCTACATGCTGATCGGGGTGCAGGAGCGCCACGCGGCGCACCAGGGCCTGTACGAGGATTTGCAGCGCAACGCCGACATCCTGGCGCTCGGCATGCAGGAATCGCTGTGGAACCGGAATGCCGAGGCGGCGCGTCCGCTGGTCGATGCGCTGATGCGCGACCCAGCGGTGGTACGGGTGCGGGTGCGCAGCCAGGGCGACGGCGCTTTCATCGACCGCCAGGCGCGCGGGGCGCCGGCCGGCGGCTTGCTGCGCAGCGAGCGCGACGTGATGGCGCACGGCCAGCTGATCGGCCGCGTGCTGGTCGAGATGGACGACAGCCGCAGCCGCAAGGAGCTGCACGCCAAGCAGTGGCACTATGCGATGGTGCTGGCCGGCCAGCTGGCGGTGTCGCTGCTGCTGATCGTGCTGCTGCTCCAGCGCCGTCTGGTGGCGCCGCTGCGCACCCTGATGGGATTTTCCGACGACCTGTCGCGCGGCCGTTTCGACACCCCGCTGGCGCTGACCTCGGGCGACGAGCTGGGGCGGCTCGGCCGCCAGCTGGAGCGCATGCGCATCGCGATCGGCGAACTGTTCGAGGACATCGGCCGGCGCGAGGAGCGCTTCCGCAGCATCGTGACCCAGGTGCCGGGCGCGGTGTTCCGTGCCCGCCCCGGCGGCAGCGTCGACTTCGTGAGCGACGCCATCGAGGACATCTGCGGCTACCCGGCGCACCTGTTCATCGGCGCCAGCAGCGACCGCTGGTCCGAGATCATCTGTCCGGAAGACCGGCGCATGCAATGGCGCCTGGTGCGGGAAGCGCTGGCCGCCGGCCGCGCCTACGAGATCGAATACCGCATCGTCGACGCCGCCGGCATCGAGCGCTGGGTGATGGAAAGCGGCCAGCCGGTCGCGCTCGGCGGCGCCGCCGCGTTCTGGCTGGACGGGATCATTTCCGACATCAGCGAACGCAAATACAACGAGATGCGCATCGAGGCGCTGCTGGCCGAGCAGGGCGCTCTGCTCGACAACGTGATGTTCGGCGTGGTCCACGTGCGCGACCGCCGCATCGTGTCGGCCAACCGCCGCTTCGACGAACTGTTCGGCTATCCGGAAGGCGCGCTGGTCGGCGATTCGATCGCGGTGCTGTTCGCCGACGCCGTCGACTACGAGGAAGGCCTGGCGCGCAGCGCCCCGCTGCTGGTGGCGGGCCGCGACTACAGCGACGAGCGCCAGTTCCGGCGCCGCGACGGCAGCCTGTTCTGGGCCATGGTGAACGGCCGCGCGCTCGACCCGGAGCGGCCGCACGCCGGCAGCATCTGGGTCTGGGCCGACGTCAGCGAGCGCCGCCAGACCGAGGAAAAGCTGCGCCTGTCGGCTACCGTGCTGGAGCACATCGCCGACGGCGTGATGGTGATCGACGTGCACGGCCGGATCGTCGCCACCAACCCGGCCTATACCCAGATCACCGGCTACACCGAGATCGAGGCGCAGGGCCGGCATTTCCACCTGACGCGCCGCACCGGCCACGGCGAGGTGTTGCATGAGGCGCTGTGGCGCGACCTCGCCGAGACCGGCTTCTGGCGCGGCGAGAGCTGGAACACGCGCAAGAACGGCGACGACTACCTGGAGTGGCTGACCGTGTCGGCGGTGCGCGGCGAGAACGACGAGGTCAATCATTACGTGTGCGTGTTCTCGGACATCACCAAGGTCAAGGAGTCGCAGGACAAGCTCGACCACCTGGCGCACCACGACCCGCTCACCGGCCTGCCGAACCGCCTGCTGTTCCACGACCGCCTGCTGCACGCGATGACGCGCGCGACCCGCTGCGGCCACCGGCTGGCGGTGATGTTCATCGACCTGGACCGCTTCAAGACCGTCAACGACACCCTCGGCCACCACGTCGGCGACGAGCTGCTGAAGCAGGTGGCGGCCGCGCTGGCGGCCTGCCTGCGCGACGGCGACACGCTGGCGCGGCTGGGCGGCGACGAGTTCATCGTGCTGCTCGAGGATGTCGACGGCGAACGCGGCGCGCGCGCCGTGGCCGAGAAACTGATGCGCCTGTTCGAGCGGCCGATGCTGGTGTCCGGCCACGAGCTGTTCGTGACCGGCAGCGTCGGCATCAGCCAGTTCCCGCAGGATGCGCAGGACCTGAACGTGCTGGTCCGGAACGCCGACGTCGCCATGTACGAAGCCAAGGCGCGCGGGCGCAACGGCTACCGTTTCTATGCGCCGTCGATGGATGGCGACGGCGTCGAGCGGCTGCGCCTGGAAGCACTGCTGCGGCGCGCGATCGAGAAGGACGAGATCTGGCTGGCCTACCAGCCGCAGGTGGAGATCGGCAGCGGGCGCCTGATCGGGGTCGAGGCCCTGGTGCGCTGGCACAGTCCCGAGCTGGGGCAGGTGACGCCGGACCGCTTCATCCCGCTGGCCGAGGACACCGGCTTCATCGGCCAGCTGGGCGCCTGGGTGCTGGAAGAGGCCTGCCGCCAGATGGTGCGCTGGGAACGCGCCGGCCTGGCGGTGCCGAAGGTGGCGGTCAACCTGTCGGGACGCCAGTTCGACCGCGGCAGCATGGCGCCGCTGGTACGCCGGGCACTGGAAGACACCGGCCTGGCGCCGCAGCGCCTGCAACTGGAAGTGACCGAATCGGTGATCATGAACACGGGCGACGCGCTCCAGCACATCAACGACCTGCACAGCATCGGCGTCGAGCTCGCGATCGACGATTTCGGCACCGGCTATTCCTCGCTGGCCTACCTGAAGCAGTTGCCGGTACAGGCGCTCAAGATCGACCGCAGCTTCATCGCCGACATCACCGGCGGCCCGGACAGCGACCCGAACGACGAAGCGATCGCGATCGCCATCATCCAGCTCGGCAAGAGCATGGAACTGGCGGTGGTGGCCGAGGGGGTCGAGACCGAGGCCCAGGCCGCGTTCCTGCTGCGCCACGGATGCAACCGGGCGCAGGGCTATCTATATAGTAAGCCGCTGGATGCGCAGACCTTGCTGGCGGAATGGGGGCCGGAGCAGCGGAGACAGGCGTAGGGTGGGCGCGGCCGGCGTAGGCACTCCGTGCCCACGCGTGACGGTTGCGTCATGTTGGCGTCTTGCGGAAATCACGTCAACGTCATGCCGGCATCCGCGTGGGCGCGGGGTGCCGATGCCGGCCGCGCCCACCTTACGCGTTCGCCAGCAGCGTACGCAGATTGCATTCCTCCTGCCACGCACGGCGCTCATCGCTGGAGCCGGCCAGGCGCGCCAGTTCGGCGTCGCCGAGCGCCGCCTGCGACTGGATCAGCCGGTCGGCCACCTTCGGGTCGGGCAGCACGGTGCCGAAAAAAGCGACCGTGTCGCCATGCTGCAGCAGCAGGGTGGGGAAGTTGTCGACGTCGAGGTCGCCGACCACGCCGGCCTGGTCTTCGATATCGATCCAGACGAAGGTCTTGTCCGGATGGCGCGCGGCCAGGCCGTCGAAGGCGGCGCGGTAGGACGAGCAGGTGCCGCACCAGGCGGCGCACAGGCAGGCGACGGTCCAGCCGCCGCCGGCGATGGCGGCGCCGACCTCGGCGCGGTTGTCGGACTCGAGAATGAGGGCTTGCATGGGCGGGATTTTACAACGGACACGGGTTCGTGGTCAGCGCCAGCCTTTTTGCCGGACGCCGCGCCGGGTTAAAATACGGGATGGCTATCATCCTTGCAATCGAAACCTCGTCGGAACTGGCTTCCTGCGCCCTGTTCAACAATCATGAGGTACTGGCGCGCGAATCGTCCGGCGTACGCACCCATTCGCAATCCGTCCTGCCGATGGTGCAGGAGCTGCTGCGCGAGGCGGGCGTGCGCCTGGCCGACTGCGACGCGATCGCCTTCGGCGCCGGTCCCGGTTCCTTCACCGGCGTGCGCACCGCTTGCGGCGTGGCCCAGGGCCTGGCCTTCGGTGCCGGCCTGCCGGTGCTGCCGATGATCACGCTGGAAGCGATGGCCGAAGCCTGCCGCGTGCGGTCTGGCGCCACCGAGGTGCTGACGGTGCTGGATGCGCGCATGAACGAAGTCTATTGGGCGCAGTACCGCTACGCCGGCAGTGCCTGGAGCGTCGTCAGCGCGCCGGCCCTGTGCGCGCCCGGCGCGGTGGCGCCGCAGGCCGCGGCAGGCCTGACGGCCTGCGGAAACGGCTTCGCCGCCTATCCGGATGCCTTTGCCGGCAAGGACTTCGCCGCTGCTGCCCACGCCGACATCCTGCCGCATGCGCGCGAACTGGCCGTGCTGGGCGTGCAGGCGCTGGCGCGCGGCGAGGCAGTGCCGGCCGATGCCGCCCAGCCGCTCTACCTGCGCAACAAGGTCGCCTATACCAGCGCCGAGCGCCAGGCGATCAATGCCGCCGCCGCGGCCGGGACGGGCGCATGACGATGGCGCCGCCGGACCAGACCCTCTATCCCGACGCCGCGGCCGGCCTGGCGCTGGAACCGATGCTGCCGGCCGACGTCGACGCCGTGCACGCGCTTGAATGCAGCGTGTTTCCGCATCCGTGGAGCCGCGCCAATTTCGTCGATTCGCTGGCCAGCGGCTACGACGCCTGGGTGCTGCGCGCGCCCGGCGGCGAAGTTGCCGGCTACTTCCTGGTCATGTACGCGCCGGACGAGGCGCACCTGCTGGACGTGGCGGTGGCGGGGGCGCGCCAGGGCAGCGGCCTTGGACGCCATCTGCTCGACCGCGTCGTGGCGCGTTCCAAGAGCATGGGCATGGAATCGATCCTGCTCGAGGTGCGTCCGTCCAACGGGCGTGCACTGCAGGTCTACCAGCGCTACGGCTTCACGGAGATCGGACGGCGCAAGGGGTATTACCCGGCGCACGAGGGCCGGCGCGAGGATGCGATCGTGATGAGGTACATGTTATGAGCGGGTTCAGCGAACGCGATACCGTGTTCCTGGCCGAGATGGGGCTGGGACCGCTGTGGCGGATGCGGGCGGCGCCTGCGCCTGCCGCGGCGGAGCAGGGCGCATCCGTGGATGACGGCGACGTGCTGGTCGAAGAGGCGCCTGCCGCGCCGGTGGTGGGGGCACGTCCGGCGCCCGCGCCGGTGACGGCTGCCCCGGTGCCTCCGGCGTCGCCTGTGCCTCCAGCGCCGCCTGTACCCCCGGCGCCTGCGGTGCAGGAGCAGGCCTGGGATGACGATGCGCCGGCACGCCCCGCGCCGGTTGCGCCGGCCCCGCCGGTGCAGCCGGTCCAGGCCCAGCCTGCCGCCGCGCCGCGTCCGCCCTCGGCGCCGCCGTCCTATCTGCCGCCGGGCCCGCGTCCGCTGCAGCCGGTCGCGCAATCGGTGTCGGCACTGGCGCCCGACGACAGCGCCTGGGACGATGCCGCGCTGCCGTCCGACGCGACGCCCGAGGAAATCGCCGTCATGGACTGGGACCAGCTGGGCATCGCGATCACCGCCTGCCGCCGCTGCAGCGCCTGCCGCGACGGCCGCGCGCCGGTCACCGGCACCGGCGCGCGCCAGGCGCGCTGGCTGGTCGCGGCCGGCGCCAGCACCGCCGCCGACGAAAAGGCGCGCGTGCCGCTGGCGGGCGATCCCGGCAAGCTGCTCGACAACATGCTGACGGCGGTCGGCATGTCGCGCCAGCAGGATGTCTACATCACCAACCTGATCAAGTGCCGTCCGCTCAGCCCGAACGGCGCCGAGCGCGCGCCGACGGCGGCCGAGGCGCAGGCCTGCCGTCCGTACCTGGAACGCGAACTGGCGCTCACCGGGGCCGGCACCGTGCTGACCCTGGGCCAGATCGCCGCCAACACGCTGCTCGGCCGGCCGCTGCCGGAACCGCTGGCCGGGGTGCGCGGGCAGACCCATGCCCTCGATACCGCGGGCGGCGCGGTCACGCTGGTGGCGACGTCGCATCCGGGCGAACTGCTGCGCCGCGGCGGCGACAAGGCGCAGGCCTGGGCCGACTTGTGCCGTGCAAGAGCAAGCTCGGGGACTGGGGCAGGAGCAGGGGCATCGGGTGGCCGGGCCGCCTGAGAACTACCAGGCGTACTTCGAGCGCCGCTGGGGCCACCTGCGGCGCGCACGGGTGCGGGCGCTGGCCTGGCTGCTGGATGCGCCGGACCTGCTCGACGTCCACGATCCGCACTGGGAAGGCCGCATCGCGACACTGGAGCCGGTGACCCCCGCAACCGAGGCCTGGCTGGCCGACCTGGACGCCGATCCGGCGCGCCTCGACGCCGCCCTCGGCAGCAAGATGATCACCCGTCTCGGCCTCTACGCCGAAAAGCTGATGGCCTTCTATTTCGCCGAGCGCGGCCGGCTGGTGGTGCACGGCCTGCAGGTGCGCGCCAGCCGCAACGACACCGTCGGCGAGTTCGACTTCCTGCTCGACGACGGGCCCGATGGCGTCGAACACATCGAATTCGCCACCAAGTTCTACCTGCTGCAGGGCCACCAGGGCGGGAACGAGGGTGCTGCCTTCGACAGCTTCGTCGGCCCCAACCTGGCCGACAGCCTGGGCCGCAAGATGCGCAAGGTGTTCGACCGCCAGCTGACGCTGGGCAGCCATCCGGCCGCGCAGGCGCTCCTGCCGCGCCCGGTGACCGCGGCGCGCGCACTGATCAAGGGCTGGCTTTTCTACCCGGCCGGTACCTATCTCGAGATGAAGGGGATTGCGGCGCGCCACTGCCGCGGCTTCTGGTGCGCCGCCGGCGAGATCGGCATGCTGGAAGCGGAACGCTTCCTGATCCTGCCGCGCCTGCAATGGCTGGCGCCGTTCCGCGCATCGTCCGCCACCTGGATGCTGGACCGCGCCCAGCTGCAGGCCGAACTGGCCGACCATTTCGCACACCACGATGCGCCGGTGCTGGTCTCGCTGGTGCGCGAAACGCCCGGCAACATCGTCGAAATCGACCGCGGCTTCATCGTTCCCGACGACTGGCGCGAACGCGCCGACGCCCGCCTGCACCCTTGATCCCCCTCAAACCGGGGTCAGAGCCCGGTTTTTGGCACTAACCTCAGCACAATATCCACACTTCGGGGTCAGAGCACAAATTCGGGGTCAGAGCGCTTTTGCAGACAATAGCCGTTGGTCACCAGTTGAAATAAAATTTCAGCGAACTGATGAAGGTGAAATTTTATTTCATGATAAAGCGATGAGCGTCGCGCGCTATCCTGTGCTACAACCTGGGCAATGGCTTCCAAAAGCGCTCTGACCCCGAATCCACACCCGATTGTGCGCTGACCCCGAAGGGTAGATGCTTTGAGGATCTTGCCAAAAACCGGGCTCTGACCCCGGTTTGATGGGGATTAATGTTTGTGTTCGCCGATCAGGCGCAGGGAATCGTGTTCGCGCTGGTTGGCGGCGTGGCGGCGGCTGATGACCCAGGTAATGCCGGCGAGGAACATACCGAAGAGGACGATGATGATGTTCAGGTCGAGGTTCAGCGTGATCATGACGGCGTACAGCGCCAGCATGGTCAGCACCGACAGGTTCTCGTTGAAGTTCTGCACCGCGATCGAGTGGCCGGCGCTCATCAGCACGTGGCCGCGGTGCTGCAGCAGGGCGTTCATCGGCACCACGAAGAAGCCGGACAGCAGTCCGATGATCAGGAGCAGGATCACGGCGATGGTCAGCGAATGCACCAGCGTCATGGCGGTCACGACCACGCCCATCATGATGCCGAGCGGGATCACGCTCAGCGATTTCTTCAGCGGGATCATCTTGGCCGCCATCGCCGCGCCGACCGAGACGCCGATCGCGACCACGCCGATCAGGGTGGTGGCCTTGTCCAGCGGCATGTGCAGCGAGCGCTCGGCCCACTTCAGCACGATGAATTGCAGGGTCGCGCCGGCACCCCAGAACAGGGTGGTCATGGCCAGCGAGATCTGGCCCAGCTTGTCCTTCCACAGCGTGGCGGAACAGTTGGCGAAGTCGGCGATCAACTGGATCGGATTGCGTTCCTGGTGCTCGTAGCGGGCCCCGGTGTCCGGGATGCGCAGGTTGAAGATGGCCGCCAGCGCGTACACGACGATCAGCACGGCGAGCTGGCCCTTGACCGCGGTGTCGATGCCGGTCTCGATGAGGGGGATGTCGATCCCCGTCAGCCAGGCGCTGCCGCTGGCGCTGACCAGCGCGCCGCCCATCACGGTACCGAGGATGATGGACAGCACCGTCAAGCCTTCGATCCAGCCGTTGGCCGCCACCAGCTTTTCGGCCGGCAGCAGTTCGGTCAGGATGCCGTACTTGGCGGGGGAGTAGACGGCGGCGCCGAAGCCGACCACCGCGCAGGCGATCAGCGGATGGACGCCGAAGAAGATCAGACTGCAGCCGAACACCTTGATCAGGTTCGCGATGAACATCACGCGGCCCTTCTGCATGGAGTCGGCGAAGGCGCCGACGAAGGCGGCCAGCAGCACGTAGAACAGCACGAACGAGAGCTTCAGCAGCGGGGTCAGCGAAGCCGGGGCTTTCATCGCCGTCAGCAGACCGATCGCGACAAATATCAGCGCGTTATCTGCCAGCGACGAAAAAAACTGCGCCGCCATGATGGTATAAAAACCACGATTCATTCGAGAAGTTCAAAAAACTGAGAGTGGGTTGCTTTATACCATGAAAGACCTCTGCGCCCAAAGAATCGACAATACCGCTTGCCAATACTTCTTGCCTCTGCTGGGGGTAAAATAGCCCTTTCGTTCCCGGTCCCCGACCCCATCTGTATCCCATGCCACGCCCCCTCCACGCCATCATCCACCTCGACGCCATGCAACGTAACCTGGCCCGCGCGCGCGCCTGCGCGCCCAGCGCGAAAGTCTGGGCGGTGGTCAAGGCCAACGCCTACGGCCATGGCCTTGAGCGCGGGATGCGCGGGTTCGCCCAGGCCGACGGCCTGGCCCTGATCGAGACCGAAAACGCGCTGCGCCTGCGCGAACTCGGCTGGATCAAGCCGATCCTGCTGCTGGAAGGGATCTTCGACGCGTCCGACATCCCGCTGCTGGCCGAGCACAACGTCAACAGCACCGTGCATTGCCTCGAGCAGATCAAGATGCTGGAGTACACCAGCCTGTACCGCCCGATCGACGTGCACCTGAAAATGAATACCGGCATGAACCGGCTCGGCTTCCGGCCGGACGAGTTCCGCGCCGCCTACGCGCGCCTGCGTGCGATCCGCGGCGTCCGCAACATCACCCTGATGACCCATTTCGCCAATTCGGACGAGCTGGAGCATCCGCGCCTGTCGATCGCCGAGCAGGTGCGCCGCTTCCGCCTCGGCGGCGACGGCCTGGCGGGCGAGCGCAGCCTGTCGAATTCCGGCGGCGTGCTGCACCAGGCGGCGCTGCTGAGCGGCGCCACAGGGGAAGTGCAGAGCGACTGGGTGCGTCCCGGGATCATGCTGTACGGCGGCACCCCGGGCGGGCGCCCGGCCAAGGAATTCGGCCTGCTGCCGACCATGACCCTGAAATCCGAGATCATCGGCATCCAGCAGCTCGAAGCCGACGACAGCGTCGGCTACGGCAGCCGCTTCCAGGCGCCCGGTCCGATGACGGTCGGCGTGGTCGCCTGCGGCTATGCCGACGGCTACCCGCGCCACGCCGAGCACGGCACGCCGGTGCTGGTCGACGGCGTGCGCACCACGCTGGTCGGGCGGGTATCGATGGACATGATGACGGTCGACCTGACCCCGGTGGCGAACGCGCGCGTCGGCAGCAAGGTCACATTGTGGGGCGACGGCCTGCCGATCGACGAGGTGGCGCAGGCCGCCGGCACGATCGGCTACGAATTGATGTGCGCGCTGGCGCCGCGCGTGCGTGTCGCCGAAGGCCGCCTCGGCACCGACTAGGCGCGCCGGAAAGCGGCCGCATGGCGGCGTTGCATTCGGCTCGCCGTACTAGCGTACTGTCTTCGCCGATGCGCCTTGCCCTGCAGCCGCTTTCCGGCGCGCCTGGCTGACTAATATATATAGAGATAACCACAATGGCTAAATCACGTACCAGTTTCGTCTGCGGCGACTGCGGCTCGGTCGCCAGCCGCTGGACCGGCCAGTGCGCCGACTGCAAGGCCTGGAACACCATGTCCGAGCAGGTCGAGAGCGCCGGCCTGAACCGCATGTCGCAGACCCAGCACCATAAAAGCCTGGCCCAGACCGCGCCGGTGCTGTCGCTCAAGGACATCGACGCCACCGACGTGCCGCGTTTCGGCACCGGAATCGAGGAATTCGACCGCGTGCTGGGCGGCGGCCTGGTCGCCGGCGGCGTCGTGCTGATCGGCGGCGACCCCGGCATCGGCAAGTCGACCCTGCTGCTGCAGGCGCTGGCCAACCTGGCCGCCACCCGCAACACGCTGTACGTGTCGGGCGAGGAGTCCGGCGCCCAGATCGCGCTGCGCGCGCGCCGCCTGCAGGTCGAGGCCAAGGACCTGAAATTGCAGGCCGAGATCCAGCTCGAGAAGATCCTCGGCACGCTGGCCGACCTCAAGCCGGAAGTGGCGGTGATCGACTCGATCCAGACCCTGTACTCGGACGCGCTGACGTCGGCGCCGGGCTCGGTATCGCAGGTGCGCGAGTGCGCGGCCCAGCTGACCCGCGTGGCCAAGCAGACCGGCGTGACCATCATCCTGGTCGGCCACGTGACGAAAGAGGGCGCGCTCGCCGGTCCGCGCGTGCTCGAGCACATCGTCGACACCGTGCTGTACTTCGAGGGCGACACCCAGTCCAGCTTCCGCCTGGTACGGGCGATTAAGAACCGCTTCGGCGCGGTCAACGAGCTGGGCGTGTTCGCGATGACGGAAAAGGGCCTGAAGGGCGTGTCGAACCCGTCGGCGCTGTTCCTGTCGCAGCACGACAACCAGGTGCCGGGGTCCTGCGTGATGGTGACCCAGGAAGGCACGCGGCCGCTGCTGGTCGAGGTGCAGGCGCTGGTCGACACCAGCCACCTGCCGAACGCGCGCCGGCTGTCGGTCGGCCTGGAGCAGAACCGCCTGGCGATGCTGCTGGCGGTGCTGCACCGCCACGCCGGCATCGCCGCCTTCGACCAGGACGTGTTCATCAACGCGGTTGGCGGCGTCAAGATCACCGAACCGGCGGCCGACCTGGCGGTACTGCTGGCGATCAATTCGTCGATGCGCAGCAAACCGCTGCCGCGCGGACTGGTGGTGTTCGGCGAAGTCGGCCTGGCCGGCGAGATCCGCCCGGCGCCGCGCGGCCAGGAACGCCTGCGCGAAGCCGCCAAGCTCGGCTTCTCGCTGGCGGTGATCCCCAAGGCGAATGCGCCCAAGCAGCCGATCGAGGGCATGACCATCGTCGCGGTGGAGCGCATCGACGAAGCCTTCAACAAGCTGCGCGAGCTGGACTGACCGACCGGTCGCCCTCATGGTAAAGACAGGCATGCGGGCATTCCGCTCTATAATCCTGTCTTGTCTTTATGCAATAACGAGTGAGGGACCGTGATAGAGCAACGCACATCGGCACGCAAGATCCTGAAGGTCAAGGCCCTGGTGGTGATGGATGGCCAGCCGCCGCTGCCGGGTCGCACCAGCGACATCGGCGCCAACGGGATCAGCGTGACCGTCGGCCGGCCGCTGCAAACCGGCCAGCTCGGCCAGCTCGGTTTCGACTTGCTGGTGGAGGGCAGGACCGTCAGCGTCCGCGCCCGCGCCAGGGTCATGTACAGCATCCTCAGCGGCGACGATTTCAAAATCGGTTTCCAGTTCCTGAACCTCGATCTGAACGCGATGGCGCAACTGGCGCGTTTCCTGCGCTAGCCGGCCGCTTTCAAAAAGCGCGCCAACGAAAAGCGGCGAGTGCCCGAGGGCCCCTCGCCGCTTTTGTTCATTCGGCCGATCGGCCTCAGCGCTATTCGTGATAGCGGTCGTGCAACTTGCCGGAACAACCTTTCCCCTCGCTCACTGCTTCAAACAGCACCAGACCGGCGATGCCACCCAGTACACCTATCAAAATCACACTCGTTAACATACATCCATGGCGCCGTGCGGCGCCTCCTCCCCAGACAGCTTTTTTGTGAATCAAGTGCACATACTCAGTTAGTTGTAGGACAAATCCTCCACGCTGCATCGATACCTCCAAATTAGCACAGGGGAGCGTCTTTACAAGGCGCTTTTTTTCCGTCACGTTACCGGTGCGCCAGCCAGCCGCGCAAAGAACCGGAACCGCCGAATATGACATGGCGTGGGGCCATTTATGACATGAATTCTCCCATGGTGGAGACCAAAAAACAGGCCTTGTATGGAGAATTCGGCCATGTCATGAAGCCGTCATATTCAGTCACTACACTGCGCAGCATCAACCGTGTCACCTACCTAACTAAGGACTTGATATGCGCATGAAGCACCTGCTGGCAACCATCATCATCGGCACCTCGGCCACCTTCGCGAGCACCGCGACCCTGGCCGCCGACATCACCGGCGCCGGCGCCACCTTCCCGTACCCGATCTACGCCAAGTGGGCCGAGATGTACAAGAAGGCATCCGGCAATGGCCTGAACTACCAGTCGGTCGGTTCGGGCGCCGGCATCAAGCAGATCAAGGCCAAGACCGTCGACTTCGGCGCATCGGACATGCCGCTGGCAGCCGACGAGCTGAACCAGGCCGGCCTGTTCCAGTTCCCGGCCATCATGGGTGGCGTGGTCACCGTCATCAACCTGGACGGCATCGCCCCGGGCCAGCTGAAGCTGACCGGCCCGGTCGTGGCCGACATTTACCTCGGCAAGATCACCAAGTGGAACGACGCGGCGATCGCCGCCCTGAACCCGGGCGTCAAGCTGCCGGCCGAAGACATCACCGTCGTGCACCGCGCCGACAGCTCGGGCACCTCCTTCCTGTTCACCGACTACCTGTCGAAGACCAGCGCCGACTTCAAGACCAAGATCGGCGCCGGCACCGCAGTGAAGTGGGCCACCGGCGTGGGCGGCAAGGGCAATGACGGCGTCGCCGCCAACGTCCAGCGCATCAAGGGTTCGATCGGCTACGTCGAATGGGCGTACTCGAAGAAGAACAAGATGACCCACACCCAGCTGAAGAACCGCGACGGCGCTTTCCTGCAGCCGGACGACGACGCCTTCAAGGCCGCCGCCGCCAACGCCGACTGGGTCAAGTCGCCCGGCATGGCCGTGGTCCTGACCGACCAGGCCGGCAAGGCAGCCTGGCCGATCACCGGCGTGTCCTACATCCTGGTGCACAAGCAGCCGGCCGATGCCGCCAAGGGCAAGGAAGTCCTGAAGTTCTTCGACTACGCCTTCAAGAACGGCGACGCCGCCGCCACCGACCTGGACTACGTGCCGATGCCGGACAACGTCGTCAAGCTGGTGCAGGACGCCTGGAAGGCGAACATGAAGGATGGTTCGGGCAAGGCGGTTTGGTGATTCAGCGTTGCCAGGGTGGCCGTTGAACCCGATAACTCATGAACGTCGTCCCCGCGCAGGCGGGGACCCATGCTGAGCGTAAAGGATCGACGCAGTATGGGTCCCCGCCTGCGCGGGGACGACGCGTAGATGGTTAAAAATTGAACAAACAAATGAACTCTCAATCCGCGATCGCCGCCAGCGAGGCCGACCAGGCCCTGCAGGAAGAAGCCCGCCACGCCGCGCTGCGCAACACCATGCGCGTGCAGCGCATCCAGGATTTCATCTTCCACAAGGTGACCCTGCTGTTCGCGGCGTTCGTGCTGCTGGTGCTGATCGGTATCATCGTCTCGCTGGCGATCGGTGCCGCGCCCGCGTTCCGCGAATTCGGCGCCGGTTTCATCACCACCAACGAGTGGGACCCGATCAACGACCACTTCGGCGCCCTGATCGCCATCACCGGCACCCTGGTCACTTCGCTGATCGCGCTGGCCGTCGCCTTCCCGATCAGCTTCGGCATCGCGCTGTTCCTGACCGAGATCTGCCCGGGCTGGCTGCGCCGCCCGCTGGGCACCGCGGTCGAGCTGCTGGCCGGCATCCCGTCGATCATCTACGGCATGTGGGGCCTGTTCGTGTTCGCGCCGCTGTTCGGCGACCACGTGCAGCCGCTGCTGAAAAAGACCCTGGGCGTGCTGCCGGTCATCGGCCCGCTGTTCCAGGGCCCGACCATGGGCCTGGGCATCCTGACCGCCGGCCTGATCCTGGCCGTGATGATCATCCCCTTCATCTCCTCGGTGATGCGCGACGTGTTCGAGATCGTGCCCTCGGTGCTGAAGGAATCGGCCTATGGCCTCGGTTGCACCCGCTGGGAAGTGGTGCGCAAGATCGTGCTGCCGTACACCCGCACCGGCGTGGTCGGCGGCGTCATGCTGGGGCTGGGCCGCGCGCTCGGCGAGACCATGGCCGTGACCTTCGTGATCGGCAACGCCAACGAATTGTCGTGGTCGCTGTTCGCCGCCGGCAACTCGATTTCCTCGACGCTGGCCAACGAATTCGCCGAAGCCAGCTCGCCGCTGCACGTGTCCTCGCTGATGGCGCTGGGCCTGATCCTGTTCGCGATCACCTTCATCGTGCTGTCGGCCGCAAAACTGATGCTCGTGGGCATGGCCCGCAAAGAAGGCGCCAAATAATGACTACCCCGGTTGCAACTTCCGTCCCTACGCCCGCGGTCAACCGCGTCTACCGCCGCCGCCTGCTGAGCCACCGCATCGGCATCACGCTGTCGGTGCTGGCGATGGCGATCGGCCTCGGCTTCCTGGCCTGGATCCTGTTCACCCTGCTGGTACACGGCTTCGGCGCGCTGTCGCACACCCTGTTCACGCTGGACACCCCGGCGCCGGGCAGCGAAGGCGGCATCCGCAACGCCATCCTCGGCAGCCTGATGATGGTCGGCCTGTCGACGCTGGTCTCGACCCCGGTCGGCATCCTGGCCGGCATCTACCTGGCCGAATACGGCCAGACCAGCAAGTTCGGCGCCGTTACCCGCTTCGTCACCGACATCATGCTGTCGGCGCCGTCGATCGTGATCGGCCTGTTCGTGTACGCGCTGTACGTCGCCAACGTCCAGCACTTCTCGGGTTATGCCGGTACGCTGGCACTGTCCCTGATCGCGATTCCGGTGGTGGTGCGCACCACCGACAATATGCTGCACCTGGTGCCCAACAGCCTGCTGGAAGCCGCGTTCGCGCTGGGCGCCCCGCGCTGGAAGGTGGCGCTGATGGTGCGACTGCGCGCGGTGAAGGCCGGCGTCGTCACCGGCGTGCTGCTGGCCGTGGCCCGCATCTCCGGCGAGACCGCGCCGCTGCTGTTCACCGCCCTGAACAACCAGTTCTTCACGGCCGACCTGAACCAGCCGATGGCCAACCTGCCGGTGGTGATCTACCGCTTCGCCATGAGCCCGTACGAGGACTGGCAGTCGATCGCCTGGGGCGCCGCGCTGCTGGTGACCCTGAGCGTGCTGCTCCTGAATATCCTGTCGCGGACCGCGTTCCGCCAAAAGACTCCGCAATGATGACCACCATGATGATGACCCAGCCCATGTCGACCGTGACGCCGAATACCGCTGCGAACAACAAGCCGAAGACCAAGACCATCGAGATCGCCGGCCTCGACTTCTACTACGGCAAAACGAAAAGCCTGAAGAACGTCAGCCTGGACATCCACGACAAGCAGGTCACGGCCTTCATCGGCCCGTCCGGCTGCGGCAAGTCGACCCTGCTGCGCACCCTGAACCGCATGTACGACCTGTACCCGGGCCAGCGCGCCGAGGGCTCGATCCTGTACCGCGGCCGCAACATCCTGGCGCCGGGCGTCGACGTCAACATGCTGCGCGCCAAGGTCGGCATGGTGTTCCAGAAGCCGACCCCGTTCCCGATGTCGGTCTACGACAACATCGCCTTCGGCGTGCGCCTGTACGAAAACCTGTCCAAGGGCGAGATGGACGAGCGCGTCGAGTGGGCGCTGAAGAAGGCCGCGCTGTGGGGCGAGGTCAAGGACAAGCTGAACAAGAGCGGCCTGTCGCTGTCGGGCGGCCAGCAGCAGCGCCTGTGCATCGCACGCGGCGTCGCCGTCAAGCCGGACGTGCTGCTGCTGGACGAGCCGACCTCGGCGCTCGACCCGATCTCGACCGCCAAGATCGAGGAACTGATCAGCGAGCTGAAGGGCGACTACACGATCGCCATCGTGACCCACAACATGCAGCAGGCGGCGCGCTGCTCCGACTACACCGCCTACATGTACCTGGGCGAGCTGGTCGAGTTCGGGGAGACCGACCAGCTGTTCATGAATCCTGCGAGAAAAGAAACCCAAGACTACATCACCGGTCGCTTTGGGTAAGGGGCTCCGCAACCTACTGCGCGGCCGTGGAAGCGGCCTGCGATGCTCGCCGTACCGGATGTACGGCTGCGCTTCTCGGCCACTTCGACGGCCTGCTCGCTACGGTTGCAGAGCCCCTCGATATGCCAACACAGAGCTGACAAAATAAAAATATGACGCTCTGATACGTTAAGATAATCATAGACGACAGGAATTAACATCATGGCAGGCGATCACTCTTCCAAACAGTACGACCACGAACTCGAGGGCATCCGCTCCAAGGTGCTGCTGATGGGCGGCATGGTGGAGACCCAGTTCGAGGAGGCGATCAACGCCTTCCGCGTCGGCAACGGCGAGCAGGCCGACAAGGTCATGGCCGACGACCATGCGGTCAACCAGCTCGAAGTGCAGCTGGACGACGCTTGCAGCCACCTGATCGTGCGCCGCCAGCCGACCGCCAACGACCTGCGCACGGTGATGGCGACCATCAAGGTGATCACCGACCTGGAACGCATCGGCGACGAAGCCACCAAGATCGCGCGCACCGCGAAGAGCCTGCACGAGCGCGGCATGATCGGCTTCAACCACTATGACATCGTGCGCAGCATCTCGCGCGCCACCGCCGACATGCTGCACGACGCGCTGGACGCGTTCGCGCGCCTGGACGGCAGGGCGGCGCTGCAGATCATCGCCCAGGACGACGAGGTCGACCACGAATTCCGCACCATCCTGCGCAGCATGATCACCTTCATGATGGAAGACCCGCGCACGATCTCGTCGGCGCTGGACACGCTGTGGGTGGCCAAGGCCATCGAGCGCATCGGCGACCACGCCAAGAACATCGCCGAGTACGTGATCTACGTGGTCGAAGGGCGCGACATCCGCCACAGCAAGCCGGCTGCCGCCGTCGAACGCGGACAAGGCTGATCGATGGCGTCGAACACGAGTGTCCTGATCGTCGAGGATGAGCCGGCCATCGTCGAGCTGGTGAGCTATTCGCTGCGCGAGACCGGCTGGGACGTGCGCTCGGCATCGAGCGTGGCGGCGGCCTGGGATTCGATCGTGCAGGGGCGGCCCGACCTGCTGCTGCTCGATTGGATGCTGCCCGACCAGAGCGGCCTGCGCCTGCTGTCGCGCCTGCGCGCCGACCGCGATTTCCAGGACATCCCGGTCATCATGCTGACCGCCAAGAGCATGGAAGAGGACAAGATCGCGGGCCTGAACAACGGCGCCGACGACTACGTCACCAAGCCGTTCTCGCCGCGCGAGCTGCTGGCCCGTTCCAAGGCGCTGCTGCGCCGCAAAAGCCCGCACCTGGCCGAGGCGCCGCTGTCGGCCGGCCCGGTCACGCTGGACCCGTCCAGCTGCACCGTCACCCTGGACGGCCGCCAGCTCGACATGGGCAATGCCGAGTACCGCCTGCTGAAGTTCCTGATGGCGCACCGCGAGCGCGTGTTCTCGCGCAGCCAGCTGCTGGACAAGGTCTGGGGCGACGCCTCGGCGGTCGAGGAACGCACCGTCGACGTCCACGTGCTGCGCCTGCGCAAGGGCTTGAAAGAGGCGGAAAAGCTGATCAAGACCGTGCGCAGCGTCGGCTACATGCTGACCGAAAAAGAGTTGTAAGCGAGCGTTGTAAGCGCTTCTAGAACGAGGATGTCTCTTTGAACCCCAAATTGCTGTTCTGGGTGCCGGCCATGCTGCGCCTGGCCCTGCTGCTGGCCGGTGCCGGCGTCGTGTGGTGGATGGCCGGCCCGCTGGCCGGCCTGGCGCTGGCGCTGGCCACCGCGCTGGTGCTGCTGTTCGTGCAGCTCTCCTACCTGTACAAGCTGGGCGAATGGCTCGACCACCCGCACAGCAGCCGCTTGCCGGACGGCTGGGGCGCCTGGACCGAAGTCTTCGCCCGCTTGTACCGGCTGCGGCGCGACGACGAGCGCAACAAGGACGAGCTGACCGAGTGGCTGGCGCGCTTCCGCCAGGCCATGCAGCTGCTGCCGGAAGGCGTGGCGATCATGGACGACGTGCTGCTGCTCGAATGGTGCAATCCGGCCACCGAGCGCCACCTCGGCCTGACCCTGGAGCACGACAAGGGCCGCCGGGTGACCAACCTGGTGCGCCATCCCGAATTCATCGACTACATCATCCTCGGCCGCTACGATCAGCCGCTGACGCTCTCGCTGCGCGGGCGCAAGCTGGTGGTGCAGATCATCCCGTTCGAAAACCGCCGGCAGATCCTGGTGACCCACGACGCCACCGAGAGCGAACGCATCGAAGCGATGCGGCGCGACTTCATCGCCAACGCGTCGCACGAGCTGCGCACGCCGCTGACCGTGATCGTCGGCTTCCTGGAAATCGCCATGGCCGATCCCGGTTTGGACGAGCGCACCCGCACCGCCCACCTGACCCTGATGACCGAGCAGGCCGAGCGCATGCAGCGCCTGATCGAGGACATGCTGACCCTGTCGCGCCTGGAGTCGGACGAGTACCCGCTCAAGCGCGAGCGGGTCGACGTGGCGATGCTGGTCGAGGGCGTGGCCAACGATGCGCGCGCGCTGTCGGGCGGGCGCCACCTGGTCGAGGTCGAGGTCGACGGCCCGGACGTGATGGGCAGCCAGGACGAACTGCGCAGCGCCTTCGGCAACCTGGCCAGCAACGCGGTGCGCTACACCCCGGCCGGCGGCACCATCCGCCTGAGCTGGCGGCGCGGCCCGGACGACCTGCGTTTCGAGGTGAGCGATACCGGGATCGGGATCGACGAGCAGCACATCTCGCGCCTGACCGAGCGCTTCTACCGGGTCGACAAGAGCCGTTCGCGCGAGACCCAGGGGACCGGCCTGGGGCTGGCGATCGTCAAGCACGTGCTGCTGCGGCATGGCGGGAAGCTGAGCATCCGTTCCACGCCGGGGAAGGGGAGTGTGTTCATGGCGTCGTTGCCGAATACGTCGTTGCCGGGGTGAGCGTTACGGCTTTTCGTGCAACCTGGATCCCCGCCTTCGCGGGGATGACGTTTTAGGGGAGCGGGCAAAAAGTGCTAGCGACGATCCCCCGCGACTGCAAAACCGGCATTCCCGCGCAGGCGGGAATCCAAGTTCGCCGCATAACCGCCGCTTAAGCAAGAACGGGTACAATCGTCGCTTTACCCGCTTCCATTCCCGCATGACTTTCACCCGCCGCTCCACGCTCACCGCCCTGGCTGGTTTCAGTATCACAGCGATTCTGCTGGCCGGCTGCGGCTCCACCCCCACCCAGCCCGGCGCACCCATCGCCGCCGTCCCGGCCCCGCAGCCGGTCGCGCGCAAGGTGAAGATCGGCCTGGCCCTCGGCGGCGGCGCTGCCCGCGGCTTTGCCCACATCGGCGTGATCAAGGCCCTGGAAGCCCAGGGCATCGTCCCCGATATCGTGGTCGGCACCAGCGCCGGCTCGGTGGTGGGTGCCATGTACGCGGCGGGCTACAACGGTTTCCAGCTGCAGAAGATGGCGCTCGACATGGACGAGGCCAGCATCTCCGACTGGGCGATTCCCTTCTTCAGCAAGGCGCCGGGTGTCCTCAAGGGCGAGGCGCTGCAGGCCTACGTCAACAAGACCGTGAAGAACCAGCCGATCGAAAAGCTGAAGATCCCGTTCGGCGCGGTCGCCACCGACCTCAAGACCGGCCAGCCGATCCTGTTCAGGCGCGGCAACACCGGCATGGCCGTGCGCGCGTCGTCGAGCGTGCCGAGCGTGTTCCAGCCGGTGACCATCGGCGGCCGCACCTACGTGGACGGCGGCCTGGTGGCGCCGGTGCCGGTGCGCTTCGCCAGGGAGATGGGCGCCGAATTCATCATCGCCGTCAACATCTCGAGCGCCACCGAGGCGCAGGCCACCGCCAGCTCGGTGGACGTGCTGATGCAGACCTTCACCATCATGGGCCAGCGTATCAACCAGCTCGAGCTGAAGGATGCCGACGTCGTCGTCACGCCCTCGCTGGGCACCATGGGCAGCGCCGATTTCAACGGCCGCAACCTGGCCGTGCTGGCCGGCGAGCAGGCCGCGGCCGCGGTCATGCCGCAGCTGAAGGCGCGCCTCAAAGCCAAGCAGCTGAGCCCGGCGCACTGAACGCGTATCCCGCAGCATGGCATCCGGTGCCCACGCTGCGCATTTCCACCATCCAGACCACCACGTAAAGCAAGGAAAACAACGATGCAAACCAAACCCGTCCTGACCCTGGAAGACGTCAAGAAGATCGCCGCGGGCGCCGAGCAGGAAGCCGTCAAGAACGGCTGGAAGGTCGTGATCGCGATCTGCGACGACGGCGGCCACCCGCTGTTCCTGCAGCGCCTGGACGGCGCCGCGCCGGTGTCGGCCCACATCGCGCCGCAAAAGGCCAAGACCGCGGCGCTGGGCCGCCGCGAATCGAAGGTCTACGAAGACCTGATCAACAACGGCCGCACCTCCTTCCTGCGCGCGCCGGAACTGGACGGCATGCTGGAGGGCGGCGTGCCGATCCTGGTCGACGGCCACACCGTCGGCGCGGTCGGCGTGTCGGGTGTGAAGTCGGCCGAGGATGCGCAGATCGCCAAGGCGGGCATCGCCGCGCTGGGTCTGTAAGTCCCCGGTGCCCACTGTCGGGAAACCTCTGCCGCAGAGGTTTTCCCGGCAGCATCACGAAAGGAAAGGGCCACGGGACGATCGGCGCCCGATTGCCGGACGGGTGGATTTGCGTTATAATTCGGAAGTTTATCCACACATTATTCGCCGTAGCGACGACCCACCCATTCCTTCTTCAAACGTCCTGTAACACGGTGCAATCCCAGTCGTTCAGGCCTGTCTGACGTGGCGCAGCTACGGCAACTTTAACGGGAGTTGCCCTTGCCGCCATTTTTTTCCGGCCCAGCTGTTCCAGCCATCCTGGCCCTCGCAGACGGAACCATTTTCAAAGGCCATTCGATCGGTGCTGCCGGTCATACGATCGGTGAAGTCGTGTTCAACACGGCCATCACCGGTTACCAGGAAATCCTGACCGACCCCAGCTACTCGCGCCAGATCGTGACGCTGACCTACCCGCACATCGGCAACCAGGGCGTGAACCCGGCCGACGTGGAGGCTTCGAAAGTCCATGCCGCCGGCCTGATCATCCGCGATCTGCCGCTGCTGGCATCCAACTTCCGCTCGACCCAGTCGCTGTCGGACTACCTGAAGCAGGAAAACGTGGTGGCCATCGCCGGCATCGACACGCGCAAGCTCACCCGCATCCTGCGCGAGAAAGGCGCCCAGAACGGCGCGATCCTGACCGGTACCCTGGGCGCGGAACCGTCGGAAGCGCAGGCGCTGGAGCTGGCGCGTTCGTTCCCGGGCCTGAACGGCATGGACCTGGCCAAGGTCGTGTCGGTGAAGGAGCCCTACGAATTCACCGAGACCGAATGGAAGCTGGGCGAAGGCTTCGGCAAGCAGGACAAGCCGGCCTTCCACGTGGTCGCCTTCGACTACGGCGTCAAGCGCAACATCCTGCGCATGCTGGCCGAGCGCGGCTGCAAGGTGACGGTGCTGCCGGCCCAGGCCACCGCCAAGGATGCGCTGGCACTGAACCCGGACGGCATCTTCCTGGCCAACGGCCCCGGCGACCCGGCCGCCTGCGATTACGCGATCGAAGCCACGCGCGACGTGATCGAGACCGGCATCCCGACCTTTGGTATCTGCCTCGGCCACCAGATCATGGCGCTGGCCTCGGGTGCGAAGACCGTCAAGATGAAGTTCGGCCACCACGGCGCCAACCACCCGGTGCAGGACCTCGATTCGAAGAAGGTGCTGATCACTTCCCAGAACCACGGTTTTGCGGTCGATCCCGAGACGCTGCCGGCCAACTGCCGCGTGACCCACGTGTCGCTGTTCGACGGCTCGCTGCAGGGCTTCGAGCGTACCGACAAGCCGGCGTTCTGCTTCCAGGGCCACCCTGAAGCCTCGCCGGGACCGACCGACGTCGCTTACCTGTTCGACCGTTTCATTAGCAACATGACTGCCGCCCGCGGAGAAAAATAAATGCCAAAACGTAGTGATATCAAAAGCATCCTGATCATCGGCGCGGGTCCGATCGTGATCGGCCAGGCAGTGGAGTTCGATTACTCGGGCGCCCAGGCCTGCAAGGCCCTGCGCGAAGAGGGTTACAAGGTCATCCTGGTCAACTCGAACCCGGCCACCATCATGACCGACCCGGAAACGGCCGACGTCACCTACATCGAGCCGATCACCTGGAAGGTGGTCGAGCGCATCATCGCCAAGGAGCGTCCGGACGCGATCCTGCCGACCATGGGCGGCCAGACCGCGCTGAACTGCGCGCTCGACCTGCACCGCCACGGCATCCTGGAAAAATACAATGTCGAACTGATCGGCGCGACGCCGGAAGCCATCGACAAGGCCGAGGACCGCTCCAAGTTCAAGGATGCGATGACCAAGATCGGCCTCGGTTCGGCCAAGTCCGGCGTGGCGCACACCATGGACGAGTCGCGCGCCGTGCAGCGCGAGCTGGGCTTCCCGGTCATCATCCGTCCGTCGTTCACGATGGGCGGTTCGGGCGGCGGCATCGCCTACAACGAAGAAGAGTTCGAGGCGATCTGCAAGCGCGGCCTGGAAGCCTCGCCGACCTCCGAGCTGCTGATCGAGGAATCGCTGCTGGGCTGGAAAGAGTACGAGATGGAAGTGGTGCGCGACAAGGCGGACAACTGCATCATCATCTGCTCGATCGAAAACCTGGATCCGATGGGCGTGCACACCGGCGACTCGATCACCGTCGCCCCGGCGCAGACGCTGACCGACAAGGAATACCAGATCATGCGCAACGCCTCGATCGCGGTGCTGCGCGAGATCGGCGTCGACACCGGCGGTTCGAACGTGCAGTTCGCGATCAACCCGCAGGACGGCCGCATGATCGTCATCGAGATGAACCCGCGCGTGTCGCGTTCGTCGGCGCTGGCTTCCAAGGCCACCGGCTTCCCGATCGCCAAGGTCGCCGCCAAGCTGGCGGTCGGCTTCACGCTGGACGAACTGCGCAACGAGATCACCGGCGGCGCGACCCCGGCCTCGTTCGAGCCGTCGATCGACTACGTCGTGGTCAAGATCCCGCGCTTCGCCTTCGAGAAATTCCCGGCCGCGGACAAGCACCTGACCACCCAGATGAAATCGGTCGGTGAAGTCATGGCCATGGGCCGCACCTTCCAGGAATCCTTCCAGAAGGCGCTGCGCGGCCTCGAAGTCGGCGTGGACGGCCTGAACGAAAAGACGCGCGACCGCGAAGTCATCGAAGAAGAGCTGGGCGAGCCGGGTCCGGAGCGCATCTGGTACGTGGGCGACGCGTTCGCCCAGGGCTTCACGCTGGAAGAAGTGCACGGCCTGACCAAGATCGATCCGTGGTTCCTCATCCAGATCAAGGAAATCGTCGACATCGAACTGTGGCTGGATCACCAGAAGCTGGAGAACCTGGACAAGCCGACGCTGTACAAGCTGAAGCAGAAGGGCTTCTCGGACCGCCGCCTGGCCTTCCTGATGCACACCACGCAAGCCGCGGTGCGCGAGCGCCGCCACGCGCTGGGCATCCGCCCGGTGTACAAGCGCGTCGACACCTGCGCCGCCGAGTTCTCGACCAACACCGCTTACATGTACTCGACCTACGACGAGGAATGCGAAGCGGCGCCGACCGACAAGAAGAAGATCATGGTGCTGGGCGGCGGCCCGAACCGGATCGGCCAGGGCATCGAGTTCGACTACTGCTGCGTGCACGCGGCCCTCGCCATGCGCGAAGACGGCTACGAGACCATCATGGTCAACTGCAACCCGGAGACCGTGTCGACCGACTACGATACCTCGGACCGCCTGTATTTCGAGTCGCTGACGCTGGAAGACGTGCTGGAAATCGTCGACCTGGAGAAGCCGGTCGGCGTGATCGTGCAGTACGGCGGCCAGACCCCGCTGAAGCTGGCGCTCGACCTGGAAGCCAACGGCGTGCCGATCGTCGGCACCTCGCCGGACATGATCGACGCCGCCGAAGACCGCGAGCGTTTCCAGAAGCTGCTGCAGGACCTGGGCCTGCGCCAGCCGCCGAACCGCACCGCGCGCACCGAGCCGGAAGCGCTGGCGCTGGCCAACGAGATCGGCTATCCGCTGGTGGTGCGTCCGTCCTACGTGCTGGGCGGCCGCGCGATGGAAATCGTCCACGAGCAGCGCGACCTGGAGCGCTACATGCGCGAAGCGGTCAAGGTGTCGAACGATTCGCCGGTGCTGCTCGACCGCTTCCTGAACGACGCGATCGAAGTCGACGTCGACTGCATCTCGGACGGCGAGACCACCTTCATCGGCGGCGTGATGGAACACATCGAGCAGGCCGGCGTGCACTCGGGCGACTCGGCCTGCTCGCTGCCGCCGTACTCGCTGTCGCAGGAGACCATCGATGAGCTGAAGCGCCAGACCTCGCTGATGGCCAAGGGCCTGAACGTGGTCGGCCTGATGAACGTGCAGTTCGCGATCCAGCAGTCGGAAGTCGACGGCAAGACGGTCGACACCGTGTATGTGCTGGAAGTGAACCCGCGTGCCTCGCGCACCGTGCCGTTCGTATCGAAGGCGACCGGCCTGCAGCTGGCCAAGATCGCGGCGCGCTGCATGGTCGGCCAGACCCTGGCCAGCCAGGGCATCACCAAGGAAGTCGTGCCGCCGTTCTACAGCGTCAAGGAAGCCGTGTTCCCGTTCGTGAAATTCCCGGGCGTGGACACCATCCTGGGACCGGAAATGAAGTCGACCGGCGAAGTCATGGGCGTGGGCACCACCTTCGGCGAAGCCTTCGTCAAGTCGCAGCTGGCGGCCAGCATCAACCTGCCGTCCTCGGGCCGCGTGTTCCTGTCGGTGAAGGCGTCCGACAAGCCGCGCACCGTCAAGCTGGCGCGCGACCTGGTCGAGCTGGGCTTCACGCTGGTGGCGACCAAGGGTACCGCGGCGGTCATTTCCGCAGCCGGCATCCCGGTCAGCCCGGTCAACAAGGTGGTCGAGGGCCGTCCGCACATCGTCGACATGATCAAGAACCACGAGATCGCGATGGTGGTGAACACGGTCGAGGAAAAGCGCAACGCGATCGCCGACTCGCGCACGATCCGCACCTCGGCACTGCAGGCGCGCGTGGTGACCTACACCACGATCGCCGGTGCCGAAGCGGCAGTGCAGGGCATGCGCCACCTGGACGAGTTGAACGTCTATGATTTACAAGGGCTGCATAAGGCACTAAACTAAGCGGAGACGCAGTAAAGTAACTGAGCAGTACCAGTATCAAGCGTAATATAAGTAAGCCCAGTAATACGAGTAAGACCCTAAACCACAGACCCCGCGCGGCTCGCTGCGCGGGGTCTGTGGTTTTCACTTTTTCTAGAGATGCTATGAACACTCCATTGACCAAATTTGGCGCCGAACTCCTGAAAGAAGAACTGCACCAGCTCAAGACCAAGGAGCGCCGCAACGTGATCGAGGCGATCGCCGAAGCGCGCTCGCACGGTGACCTGTCCGAAAACGCCGAATACGATGCCGCCAAGGAGCGCCAGGCCTTCGTCGAGGGCCGTATCGCGGAACTGGAACAGAAGCTGTCGACCTGCCAGATCATCGACCCGGCCACGCTGGACGCCGAAGGCCGCGTGGTGTTCGCCTCCACCGTCGACCTGGAAGACCTGGAGAGCGGCCAGAAGGTCACTTACCAGATCGTCGGCATCGACGAAGCCGACATCAAGGTGAACAAGGTGTCGGTAACCTCGCCGATCGCCCGCGCACTGATCGGCAAGTACGCCGGCGATGTGGTCGAAGTGCAGGCCCCGTCGGGTCCGCGCGAGTACGAGATCCTGGAAGTCCGCTACATCTGACCCGCATGCGCTTCGATGCGATGATCCCGAACCTGCGCCTGCTGCTGGCCGCGCTGTGGGCCGGCAGCGTGTGGGGCGTCAGCTACCTGGCGGCGCCAAGCGCGTTCGCGGTGCTGGACAGCACCCGCGCCGGCAGCGTGGTCAGTGTCATGCTGACGCGCGAAGCCTGGCTGGCGGTCGTGCTGGCGGTGCTGCTGTGGATCGTGGTGGCGCGCTCCGCCGATCTGGATGCGAAGCGGCGCCGCTGGCTGTACGGTACCGTGTTCGGGATGCTGGCCTGCAGCCTGGCGGTCTACCTAGGCCTGCAGCCGGCGATGGCCGCGATCCGCGAATCGGCCGGCCCAAGCGGGGTGCGGGCGTCGCCGCAGTGGGGCACCTTCATGGCGCTGCACGGGGTGTCGCAGTTGCTGTACCTGATCGAGAGTGTGCTGGGCGCGGTACTGGTGATCAAGAGCCGGTGAATGGGCGTAGGATGGGCTCTCCGAGCCCGCGCGGAAGCCGGCGTGACGCGAACGTTCGCGTGGGCACGGTGTGCCCACCCTACGGCGCCGGCAGATGAAGCAGGCATAAAAAAACCGGGGCAGCGGCCCCGGTTGTTGTTTGCAGCTGGCGCGTGTTCAGCGCACCATAGGCGCACTTTACTTCAGCGCGCCTTTCTTGCTGCTGGTCTGGCGCGGCTTGGCGCGCTTGATGTTGCCGCCCTGGGTGACGCGCTCGTTACCTTTCAACAAGACCTTGGTGACGCTCGGCTTCTTGGTGCCGCTCGGGCTTGGCTTGACGATGGTGACTTCGCGCATGCCCTTGCCGCCGCGCGCGGTGCGCTCCTTGACCGTTTCCGCCTTCGGGCGGTACAGCACCAGCAGTTTGCCGATGTGCTGCACGGGCGCTGCCTCGAGTTCCTCGCAGATCTGTTCGTAGATCGCGATGCGGGCTTCGCGGTCGTCGCCGAACACGCGGACCTTGATCAGGCCGTGCGCGTCCAGGCTGGACGCAATTTCCTTCATGACGGATTCGGTGAGGCCGGCTTCGCCGATCATGACGACGGGATTGAGCCCGTGAGCTTCCGCGCGCAGGGCAGAGCGTTCGGCCGGTGTAAGTTTGATCATAATAATTCTTTTTGACGTACCAATTAAAAGTAGTATTTTACGCGAATGGCCAAGAACAAATTCAATAAAAACTGGATTCACGACCACATTAACGACCCTTATGTCAAATTGGCACAAAAAGAGGGTTACCGGGCGCGTGCGGCCTACAAGCTGAAAGAGATCGACGAGGCGGAAAAGCTGATCAAGCCGGGCCAGGTCATCGTCGACCTCGGCTGCACCCCGGGCAGCTGGGGCCAGTATACGCGGCGCAAGCTGGCCGGCGGCGAGGAGGGCGGCATCCAGGGCACCATGATCGGCCTCGACATGCTGCCGATGGAGCCGATCGCCGACATGCACTTCATCCAGGGCGACTTCCGCGAGGAGAGCGTGCTCGGCCAGCTGGGCGAGATCCTGGAAGGGCGCATGGCCGACCTGGTGCTGTCCGACATGGCGCCGAATCTATCCGGTATTCCTTCCGCCGACGCTGCGCGGATGGAACATTTGATCGATCTCGCGATTGAGTTTTCTCAAATGCATCTCAAGCCGTCCGGCGCATTGTTAGTGAAGTGCTTCAAGGATATGGGGTTCACGCAGAACCTGGAACGGTTCCGCGAAGAGTTCAAAGTCGTCAAGCAGATCAAGCCGAAGGCCAGCCGCGACAAATCTTCGGAAATCTTTTTGCTGGGACGTGGTCTCAAGAATCCGGCAGCGTAAAAAAGACGATGAAAACCCCTGGAAACAGGGGTTTCCACCCTTGATATTTCGAAGCGCAGCCGCACATCAGCCAAGGGTGGTGGGACAAGTAAAGCCCGCCAGACGGCGCCGGTGTCGTTTCGGCGCTATTCGTGCGCGAGGGAAATCAAAACCCGCTATAGTGTCGCTTAGGCATCATAGGGCGGGTGTGCGTGGCACGGCCCGCTTTTGCGGTAAAATCCGCCTTTGAGAATATGGGAAAAGATGCATCCGCATCAGAGGAGTCTTCGTGAATAATATGTTTTCCAAATCCGCCATCTGGGTGGTGGTCGCGCTGCTGTTGTTCATGCTGTTCAAGCAGTTCGACAATCACAGCACCGCGGGCGGCAGCAAGACCATTGCTTATTCCGAGCTGCTCGATGACGTGAAGGCGAAAAAGATCAAGGACGTCGTGATCGAGGGATCGAGCATCACGGCGACGCGCCAGGACGATTCCAAGGTGCGCACCACGGCCACCATGCTGGACCGCGGCCTGATCGGTGATCTGCGCGACAACGGTGTACGCTTCGACGTCAAACCGCCGGAAGAGCCGTCGTTCCTGCAGCAAGTGTTCATCTCCTGGTTCCCGATGCTGCTCCTGATCGGTGTCTGGGTGTTCTTCATGCGCCAGATGCAAGGCGGCGGCAAGGGCGGGGCATTCTCGTTCGGCAAGTCGAAAGCGCGCATGATGGACGAGACCAACAACACCGTCACCTTCTCCGACGTCGCCGGCTGCGATGAAGCAAAAGAAGAAGTCGGCGAGATCGTCGACTTCCTGAAAGACCCGACCAAGTTCCAGAAACTCGGCGGCCGCATTCCGCGCGGCGTGCTGATGGTCGGTCCTCCGGGTACCGGTAAGACCCTGCTGGCGCGTGCCATCGCCGGCGAAGCGAAAGTGCCGTTCTTCTCGATCTCGGGTTCCGACTTCGTCGAGATGTTCGTCGGCGTGGGTGCGTCCCGTGTCCGCGACATGTTCGAGAACGCCAAGAAGCATTCGCCGTGCATCATCTTCATCGACGAGATCGACGCCGTCGGCCGCCACCGTGGCGCCGGCATGGGCGGCGGTAACGACGAACGCGAGCAGACGCTGAACCAGCTGCTGGTCGAGATGGACGGTTTCGAAGCCTCTTCGGGCGTCATCGTGATCGCCGCGACCAACCGCGCCGACGTGCTGGACAAGGCGCTGCTGCGTCCGGGCCGCTTCGACCGCCAGGTGATGGTCGGCCTGCCGGACATCCGCGGCCGCGAGCAGATCCTGAACGTGCACATGCGTAAAGTGCCGATCGGCACCGACGTGAAGGCCGACATCCTGGCACGCGGCACCCCGGGCTTCTCCGGCGCCGACCTGGCCAACCTGGTCAACGAAGCCGCCCTGTTCGCCGCGCGCCGCAGCAAGCGCCTGGTCGAGATGAGCGATTTCGAAGATGCCAAGGACAAGATCTTCATGGGTCCGGAACGCAAGTCGATGGTGATGCGCGAGGAAGAGCGCCGCAACACGGCCTACCACGAGTCGGGCCACGCGGTGATCGCCAAGCTGTTGCCGAAGGCCGATCCGGTGCACAAGGTCACGATCATGCCGCGCGGTTACGCGCTGGGCCTGACCTGGCAGCTGCCGGAACACGACAGCCTGTCCGGCTACAAGGACAAGATGCTGGAAGAGATCTCGATCCTGTTCGGCGGCCGTATCGCCGAGGAGATCTTCGTCGGCCAGATGTCGACCGGCGCCTCGAACGACTTCGCCCGCGCCACCAAGCTGGCACGTTCGATGGTGACCCGCTTCGGTATGTCCGACAGCATGGGCGTCATGGTCTATGAGGATGATCCCAACGAAGGCTTCTTCGGCGGTTCGGTCAAGACCATCTCCGAAGCGACCCAGCAAAAGGTCGATGCCGAGATCCGCAACATCCTCGACACGCAGTACGCGCTGGCGCGCCGCCTGCTGGAAGAAAACCGTGACAAGGTCGAAGTCATGACCAAGGCGCTGCTCGAATGGGAAACCATCGATGCCGACCAGATCAACGAGATCATGGCGGGCCGTACTCCGACCCCGCCGAAGTCGGTCCAGCTGACCAAGCGCAATCCGCCGGGCGACACCGGTTCCGGTGGTGTACCGACCAACGCCCCGGCACCAGCCTGAGTTGTTTTAAGATGTAAAAAAGGCACCCCACGTGGGTGCCTTTTTTTATTATCCCGTATTATCTATTTTTGCTTTTCTATCAGTTTCCGTTATGTCACGTCAGTACCTGCAGTGTGGCCGCTTCGGCTACGACCTCGCCCGGCGTCCGCTGGTCATGGGCATCCTCAACGTCACGCCCGACTCCTTCTCGGATGGCGGCCGTCACCATGCGCTCGAGTTCGCCATGGAAGGTGCCGAACAGATGATCAAGGATGGCGTCGACATCATCGACATCGGCGGCGAATCGACCCGCCCGGGCTCGCCCAGTGTGCCGGTCGACGAGGAACTGCGCCGTGTGATGCCGGTGATCTATGGACTGCGCGAGCTGGGCGTGCCGCTGTCGATCGATACCTGCAAGCCGGAAGTGATGCGCGAAGCCATCCTGGCCGGCGCCGACATGATCAACGACATCAACGGTTTCCGCGCACCCGGCGCGCTGGAAGCGGTGCGCGACAGCGATTGTGGGCTGTGCGTGATGCACATGCAGGGAACGCCCCAGGACATGCAGGCGCGGCCGGGCTACGGCGACGTGCTGGCGGAGGTGATCGCCTTCCTGCGCGAACGTGTCGAGACCCTGCTGGCGGCCGGTGTGACGCGTGAGCGCATCACAATTGATCCGGGATTTGGATTTGGCAAGACTGTCGAGCATAATGTCGCCTTGCTACGTGGAATTTCCGAAATGCAACGCGAGCTCGGCCTGCCGGTACTGGCCGGCCTGTCGCGCAAATCGATGATCGGCGCACTCACCGGCCGCCCGCTCGAGCAGCGCCTGGCTGGCAGCCTCGGCGGCGCGCTCGCTGCGGTAGCGCAGGGCGCGCGCATCGTGCGGGTTCATGATGTGGCTGAGACGGTGGATGCGCTGGCCGTCTGGCAGGCAGGTACCAAGAACAATTGAATGAGAGAACTGAATGGCACGTAAATATTTTGGTACGGACGGCGTCCGTGGCCTCGTCGGCGAGGCCCCCATCACCCCCGACTTCGTGATGCGGCTCGGCTATGCCGCCGGCAAGGTGCTGGTCAAGGGGCGCAGCGGCCAGGCGGGCCGCCCGACGGTGCTGATCGGCAAGGACACGCGCATCTCCGGCTACATGCTGGAAGCCGCACTGGAAGCCGGTTTCTCGGCCGCCGGCGTGGACGTCATGCTGGCCGGTCCGATGCCGACACCGGCCATCGCCTACCTGACCCGCGCGCTGCGCCTGCAGGCCGGCGTGGTGATCTCGGCCTCGCACAACCCGTTCCAGGACAACGGCATCAAGTTCTTCTCCGGCCACGGCACCAAGCTGCCGGACGCGGTCGAGCTGGAAATCGAAGCAGCCATCGACCAGCCGATGGGCTGCGTGTCGTCCGACAAGCTCGGGCGCGCCTCGCGTCTGCGCGACGCCCAGGGCCGCTACATCGAATTCTGCAAGAGCACTTTCCCGAACGAGCTCGACCTGCGCGGCCTGAAGATCGTGGTCGACTGCGCCCACGGCGCCGCCTACAACATCGCGCCGCACGTGTTCCATGAGCTGGGCGCCGAAGTCATCGAACTCGGCACCAAGCCGGACGGCTTCAACATCAACGACGGTGTCGGTGCCACCGCGCCGAAAGCCATGGCCCAGGCCGTGGTCGAGCACAAGGCCGACCTCGGCATCGCGCTCGACGGCGACGCCGACCGCCTGATCATGTGCGACGCCACCGGCCGCCTGTACAACGGCGACGAGCTGCTGTACGTGATGGTGCGCGCGCGCATGGCCACCGGCAAGGTCGAGGGCGCCGTCGGCACGTTGATGACCAATATGGCACTCGAAGTCGCCTTCAAGGAAATGGGCATCGGCTTTGCACGCGCCAAGGTCGGCGACCGCTACGTGCTGGAAATGATGAAGGAAAAGGGCTGGCTGTTCGGCGGCGAGGGTTCCGGCCACCTGTTGGCCCTGGACCGTCACACCACCGGCGACGGTATCGTCTCGGCGCTGCAGGTGCTGGAAGCGCTCAAGCGTGCCAACAAGGGCCTGGCCGAGTGCTGCAGCGACCTCGTGCTGTTCCCGCAGACCCTGGTCAACGTGCGCGTCGCCCCGGGCACCGACTGGAGCAAGAACAGCGCCGTCGTGGCCGAGAAGGAAGCCGTCGAGCGCGAACTCGGCGACAGCGGCCGCGTACTGATCCGCGCGTCGGGCACCGAACCGCTGGTGCGCGTGATGGTCGAGGCCAGGGACGCGGCGCTGGCCGAGCGCTCGGCCAAGCGGATCGCCGCGCGCCTGGAAGGCTGAACGCTGGCCGGGGAACGTCCGCCCCCGCGTTGACGCTTCCCGCCCGGCGGGGTATGATCGCCTCAATCGGAGTGTAGCGCAGCCCGGTAGCGCACCTGCTTTGGGAGCAGGGGGTCCAAGGTTCGAATCCTTGTACTCCGACCACCGTTCAAAAACGGGCTGTCGCCGACGGCCCGTTTTCATTTCCCGCACCGCCTCGGCGGTGCCGGCATACTGCCCATAGCTCAGTTGGATAGAGCATCAGCCTTCTAAGCTGAGGGTCGCTGGTTCGAACCCAGCTGGGCAGGCCATCTTTTCTCCTCTCGATTCCCCCCCGATAAGCGCAAGACCGCGCCCAAGGTCAAGCCATGTCCACAACATTGCTCGCCAAGTTGAGTATTCGTTCCCACGGCCGGGTTGGCCGACTTTGTAGATAGTTGTTCCGGTATCGTGTTGCCGTTCGATAAACATTCGGACACCTGCCGGCGGAGACACGCGTTCGCGTAGCCGATTACAACACTACCAAGTAGGGGAAACCAGATGATGCAACTAAAAGCATCCGTTTCATCCGTATTGATCGCATTGCTTGCCCATGCAGGCAGTGCCCAGGCGGTCATTACCACACCGGGCAAGCAGATCGAAAACCTCAACCGCGGCGCGGTGGCGATCAAGTCCGGCGCCGGCGTGTTCGTCAGCTGGCGTCAGTTGGCCACCGATGCGCCAGGTACCACCTTCAACGTGTACCGCGGTGCTACCAGGCTCAACAGCGCACCGCTGGATGCACTGAATTTTACCGACGCCGCCGGCACCGCCGTCGCCAGCTATACGGTGCGTGCAGTCGTCGGCGGGATCGAACAGGCCGCCGCGGGCGCCGGCGCCACCTGGGCCAACCCCTACCTGAGCATTCCGGTACAGGCGCCGCCGGCCGGCGTCACCAAGGCGGGCGAAGCCTATACCTACGAGATCAACGACGGCTCCGCGGCCGACCTGGACGGCGACGGCACCTACGAGCTGATCGTCAAGTGGCAGCCGACCAATGCCAAGGACAACTCGCAGTCGGGCTACACCGGCAACACCTACCTCGATGCCTACAAGCTCGACGGCACCCGCATGTGGCGCATCGACCTCGGCAAGAACATCCGCGCCGGCGCCCACTACACCACCTTCGTGGCCTACGACTTCGACGGCGACGGCCAGGCCGAAGTCATGGCCAAGACCGCCGACGGCACGGTCGACGGCAAGGGCGTGGTAATCGGCTCGGCGAGCGCCGACTACCGCAACAGCAGCGGCTACGTTCTCAGCGGTCCGGAGTTCCTGACGGTGTTCAACGGCTTGACCGGCGCCGCGATGAAGACCGTGAATTACCTGCCGGCGCGCGGCAGCGTGAGCGCCTGGGGCGACAATTACGGCAACCGGGTCGACCGCTTCCTGGGCGGCGTCGCCAACCTCGACGGCAACCGTCCGAGCGCGATCTTTTCGCGCGGCTATTACACGCGTGCCGTGGTCGCGGCCTGGGACTGGCGCGACGGCACGCTCACCAGCCGCTGGGTGTTCGACACCGACATCGCCGGCGCCGCGGCGCGCGGGCAGGGCGCGCACTGGTTCGCCACCGGCGACGCCAATGGCGACGGCAAGGACGACATCGTGTATGGCGCAGCCACCATCGACAGCTACGGCCAGCTGCTCTATACGACCGGACTCGGCCACGGCGACGCGCTGCACTTCGGCAAACTCGACCCGAACCGCAGCGGCCAGCAGATCTACATGGTGCACGAAACGCCCGCCATCTACGGCGCCAGCGGGTCGGGCCTGCACGATGCGGCGACCGGCGCCCTGATCTGGGGTGTCAGCGGTTCCGGCGCCGACGTCGGACGCGGCCTGTGCGCCGACATCGATCCCGCCAATCCGGGCGAGGAATGCTGGGCCAGCCGGGGCGGCCTGCGCAACATGAGCGGCACCCAGATCGGCAACGCGCCCGGTGCGACCAACTTCGCGGTGTGGTGGGACGGCGACCTGCAGCGCGAGCTGCTGGACAACGTCACGATCTCGAAATACAGCCTCGCCACCGCCAGCAGCACGGTGCTGCTCAACGGCGCCAGCTACAGCGCGGCCTCGAACAACGGCACCAAGGCGACGCCGGTGCTGTCGGCCGACCTGTTCGGCGACTGGCGCGAGGAAGTCGTCCTGCGCGACAGCGCCAACACCCGGCTGATGGTGTTCAGCACCACGATCCCGACCGGCACCCGCATCACCACGCTGATGCAGAACCCGCAGTACCGCACCCAGGTCGCGGGCCAGAACGCCGGCTACAACCAGCCGCCGCACCCGAGCTTCTACCTGGGTGCCGGCGCCACGTCCTTCCCGCAGGACCCGGTACACATCCCGTACGACGGCAGCGGCACGATCCAGGCCGAGACCGCCATCGTGGGCGGCGGCGCGGCGGCTGCGACCGACCGCGGCGGCTATCGGGGGATGGGCTTCCTGAGCTTCCCGGCCAGCGGCGGCAGCGCGGAGTTCGGCAGGATCAGCGGCGGCAACGGCGGCGCCAAAACGATCACCATCCGCTACGCCAACGGCAACCCGACGCCGCGTACCGGCGTGCTGCGGGTGAACGGCGTGGCCCAGCCGGTCACCTTCAGGATCACCGGCAGCTGGACCAACTGGGTCACGATGAGCGTCAACGTCAACCTCGCGAGCGGCAGCGGCAACACGCTGCGCTTCGAATCGACCGGGCAGGGGCTGGGCAACATCGACGAACTCATCGTGCCCTGAGCGCGCCATACACGTCGCACCGTCAATCACAACGAGGATCATTCAATGAAAACACTGTATGCAATGTGCCTGCTCATGCTGGGGCTGTGTTCGCAGGCGGCCACGGCGGCGCCGGTCGGCTGGTACCAACTGGATGCCACCTGGCGCGATGGCCAGTTCAGCGGCCGGTTCTATTACGACAGCGCGTCGCCGTACCGCATCACCGAGGTCGACGGAACGCTGGTCGACATCGCCCAGACCACCGCCATCGACCGTGTATGGAACCTGGACAACGCCCAGCCGGAAGCGTGGATCTACCTGAGCAACACCAACCCGGCTGACCCGGGTGGCCACGATGCCGGCTTCTACCTGTACCTGCTCGATCTCGGCACTACCCTGGGGCTGGACACCTCGGTCGGCAACGGACTGTATGACTGGAGCAGCGACTTCGCGTTCTACAATCCCGGCCAGCTGGACGATTCGCCGCTGCTCTCGTACCGCATCGCCGAAGCCGGCGCGGCCGCCGTGCCGTTGCCGGGGACTGCCCTGCTGTTCCTGGCGGGCGGCCTGGCCATGCTGCCGCGCCGGCGCCGGCAGGCGGGCCGCTAGCCGTAGCGTGGCGTGATGCTTCCCGGCAGGCGGACGCCGCCTGTCGGGTCTTCGTGTTACTGTCCATTTCGACAACAACCGAGGAGAAGACATGCTGGTTCACCGTTTGCCGGGACGCACCGCCATCGTATTGGCGCTGGCCTGTTCGATGGCGTTGGCCACAGGCGCGCAGGCACAAGAGACGGCGGCCCCAGCCCAAGCCTCCGTTCCGGCGGGCGACACCTACACGCTCAAGCTGCCGGCCGGAACCGCTGCCCCGGCCGCGGCCGAGGGTAGTGTCCAGTTCATCGGCACCGCCACGGTCCTGATCCGCTACCAGGGCTTCACCATCCTCACCGACCCCAACTTCCTGCACAAGGGCGACCACGTGCACCTGGGTTACGGCCTGACGGCGGAGCGGCTGACCAACCCGGCGATCGAGCTCGACCAGCTGCCGCCGATCGACCTGGTGGTGCTGTCGCACATGCATGAAGACCACTTCGACAAGCTGGTGCAGGAAAAGCTGGCCAAGGACACGCCGATCGTCACGACCCCCGAGGCGTCGGAAGCGCTGAAGAAACTCGGTTTCATGCGCACCTACGGCCTGTCGAAATGGGACAAGCTGGCGGTCGAGAAGGGCGATGCACGGCTGCGCATCACGGCGGCGCCCGGCCGCCACGGCAAGGTCGGGATGCAGGCGCTGCTGCCGACGGTGATGGGCTCGGTGCTCGACTTCGGACCGGATCCGGCGGCACCCAGCTACCGCATGTACATCAGCGGCGACACCCTGATCTATGACGACCTGAAGGATATCCCGCAACGCTTCCCCGGTGTCGACCTGGCCCTGCTGCACCTGGGCGGCACCCGTATCCTGGGCGTGTTCAAGGTGACGATGGATGGCAAGGACGGCGTGCAACTGATGCAGATCGTGCAGCCGAAACACGCGATCCCGATCCACTACAACGACTACGACGTGTTCAAGTCGCCGCTGGCCGATTTCGCGCGCGAGGTCAAGGCGGCCGGGCTGGAGCAGAAGGTGACCTACCTGGCGCACGGCCAGACCTATACCTTCAAGCCGGCCGCGCGCTGACCTTCGTTTGACCGCTCACTCGCGCTCTTCGGTGTTCGGGGCCAGCGTCTGGTTGTCCTCGAACGGCCAGCCGGTGTAGGGCGCCACCTGGCGCTGGAATTCGTGCGGCATCACGATCGGCACCTGCAGGCACACGCTCTGGGTCGGCAGCACTTCCATCCAGTCGCGCACCAGTTCCTTGTAGGCCAGGCCGACCGGACGGATCTTGCGGTCGAGGTCGTACAGGCCGAGCGCGTTGACGGTGCCGTTGTTCTCGCGCAGTGCCGTGTCCCAGTCGACCTGGTCGGTCAGCGAGTACCAGGTAAAGCCGACCAGCGGCACGCCGTTGTTGCGCACCCGCAGCACGTTGGCCCATTCCTTGCGCAGCCAGTTGACCGCTTCGTCGCCGCGCGGACCCTGGCACATATTGGTCTCAGTGTGCATCACCGGCAGGCGGTAGCGGTTGTAGTACTGGTGGGTGATCACGGCGTAGCCGAAGATCTCGCCGGCGGCACGTGTCAGGCCGTCCGGCGCCACGTAGTGCTCGTTGGTCTCGTAATAATCGTTGCCCATGATGCAGTGGTGCTTCAGATTATTCTTGAGGAAGAAGTGGTACTCGTCGCGCGTCATGCCGTTGTCGAGCAGGTACTCGTACATTTCGGAATCGATGCGGCGGCCGTAGTTCAGGTCGAGCGACAGGAAACGGCGCGCATTGAATTTCTCGGCCGGCCCGATCGCCTTCGGGCTCTCGGCGTGGAAGTATTCGGTCGACTCGCTCTGCACGAACAGGGCGTCCGGCCGCACCTTCAGGATCGCATGCATGGCCAGCACGTTGGCCTTGACGATGTGCTTGAGCGCGGTCACGTAGCCCTGGTCGGTGGTCATCTGCTCGTTCCACCAGCCGTACAGGGCCGAGAACAGCGCACAGATCGACATCTCGTTGATCGGCGTGTACAGCTGGATCCACGGATAACGGCGCGCAAAGGCGCCGGCATAGTCGGCGAACAGGGCCGGGAAATCCGGGTTCTGGAAATTGCCGACCCAGTCGGGTACGCCGAAGTGGCACAGGTCGACGATGGCGGCGATATTGCGGTGGCGCAGGTCATTGAACACCAGGTCGGAGAACTCCCAGTCGTAGCGGCCGGGCGCCAGCCAGGTCCGGTGCAGCGGCGGGCCGTAGCGCAGGACTTTCAGCCCGAGTTCCTCGACCAGGTCGAAATCGGTTTTCCAGTAACGGTAGTGGCCGCATTTCTCCAGTTCGTCCATCCGTACTCGGCCATTCTGGATGGTCGGATTGCTGTTTTCGATACCTGTCGCAAAAATGAATCCCGGAGACATGCACACTCCTTGCTGATTTTGTGAAACCATTGTAGCCGCAATCCCACGAGCACTCCGAAGCGTGCGCACCCGCCTGATTGTTGCGTATAGGCTATGCTAACGGTCAGACAACATTTCCAATAAAAATACACCAGCATGTCCAATGCCACCCTGGCCGTCGATGCCTCTTCCCTGGATCCGTCCCAGCGCCGGCTTGCCTGGGGCTTGCTGGTATCGCTGCTGCTGCACGGTTTGCTGCTAGCGCTGCATTTCGGGGTGCCCGGTTTGCGGCCGGGACCGGGCGCGCCGCTGACGGTGCGGCTGGCACCGCCTGCGCAGGTGGCGATCGCTCCCGTGCCGCCGGTTTCGCCCGTGCCGCCCGTGTCATCCGAGCCGGCACTTGCGCCGCCGGTGCCCGCTGCGCCTGCCTTGCCGATGCCGCCGCTGCCCCTGCCTGCGCCCACGGCCGAGGTGGCGCCGCGGCCCGCGCGCCAGGGCTTTACCGTGCTCGATCCGGTGCCGGCGCCGCTGCCTGCGCCGCAACCGGCTGCACCGGCCCCGGCCGTGAAGCCGCGCCGCCCGGCGCGCCGCCGTGTGCGGCCCCAGCCGCCTGCCGATGGCCTGAGCGAGCGCGTGATCGCTCAGGATACGCCCGGCGACAACGATTTCAAGCTGCCGCCGCCGGCCGCCGAGAACGGGCCGGTGCCGGACACCCCGGCGGACCGGGCGGCCGTCGCCAGCACCGACGAGACTGCGCCGGTGCCGGCGCCGGCGCCCGACACCGATACCGATGCGCGCCCGCGCGAGGAAGAGCGCGAGCGCCTCGCGGCCCAGCGCGAACGCGAACGCGAGGCCAGGCAGGCAGCCGACGAGCAGGCGCTGCGCGTGGCGGCCGACGCCGCGGCGCGGGCCGAGGCCGAGCGCCGCAACGAGGCGCTGGCGCAGCAGGATGCGCGTCTGCAGGAAGAGCTGGCGCAGACGGCGCGGCGTCAGGAAGCGCAGCGCCAGGACGAGGAGCGCCAGCGCCTGCTGGCGCAGCAGCGCGCGGCCGAGGAAGCACGTGCCCGCGACGAGGAGCAGGCGCGGCGCCGGGACGCCGACCGCCGTCTCGCGCAGCAGGCGCAGGCCGAGGCGCAGCAGCAGGCACGGCAGGCCGAACAGGCGCTTGCCGCGCGTCAGGCCGAGCAGCGCCGGGCCGAAGAGACCGCGCGCCAGCAAATGGCGGAGCAGGCGCGGGCGCAGCAGTTGGCCGAGCAACGCCGGGCCGAGGAAGCGGCGCGTCAGCAACTTGCCGAGCAGGCGCGGGCGCAGCAGTTGGCCCAGCAGCGTCGTGAGGAGGAACTGGCACGCCAGCAATTGGCGGAACAGCAGCTGGCCCGGCAACGCGCGCAACAGCAGCTGGCCGAGCGGCAGCGCGCGGAGGAAGCGGCCCGCCAGCAAATGGCCGAGCAGCAGCGTGCCCGCCAACTGGCCGAACAGCGTGCGGCCGAGCAGCGGCTCGCCGATGAGCGTGCGGCCGACGAACGTGCCCGGGAAGCAGCGCGCAGGCAGGCCGAGCAGCTGGCACGCCGCCAGGCCGAGGAGGGTGCACGCCTGGCCCAGGAACAGGCGAGGGCGCAGGCATCGCCACGCGGCGACGGCGGAGCGGACGGACCCGATGGCGCCGGCACGGCCGGCAGCGGCACCGGCGGCGGTGGGCGCGGCGACGGTAGCCAGCCGCGTCCCGACCTGTCCGGCGGCCTGGCGTCGCGCGCCCGCGAGATGCTGCGCGGGATCGACATCGGCAAGCCGCTGCCGCCGGCCATGCGTCCGGCCGAGGATGCGCAGCGCAACCTGCGGCGCGGGCGTGCCGAGGCCGCCAGCCGCGACGTGCCGCTGCGCATGTACATGGACAGCGTGCGCCAGAAGATCGAGCGCAACGCCATCGTCGGCACCAACCTGCTGGCCGAGGACGTGGTGCGCATTTTCCCGATCGTCAGCGTGGCGATCCGCAGCGACGGCAGCGTCGAGGACGTCGTCATCCTGCGCTCCAGCGGCCGCGCCGACATCGACGAGGTGGTGCGCCGCACCGTCAACCTGAACGCCCGCTATGCCGCCTTCCCGCCGAACGTCGCGGCCCATTACGACGTCATCGAACTGCGCCGCGTGTGGAGTTTCGCCGGCGTGCTGAAGCTTCTCGAAGAGATGCGCTGAGCCCTGTCCCCGCCTTGCTGACCTGAGCCAGCCGTTTGACTTAGGCCAAAGCCCTGCCGGTTGAGCGGCTTACCCTGACTCTGATCGCCAGAGGCTGGCAGCTCACTCGACAGGCAATAGATGAACGCTTCTAACAAGAAATTTCTCCAGTGGAAGAGAGCGGCGGTCCGGGCACTGGCCCTGATCGCCGCCCTGGCCATGGCGCCGGGCCTGCTGCTGACCGGCTGCGCATCGGGCATCCAGTTCCGCTCGGGAGACCATGCCGGCGCCGACGAGCCGGCGCCGCCGACCGAACTCATCACCGAATCGCTGATCGTCAACGAGCGCCAGCAGACCCGGGAAATAGCCAACCAGGACCTCGACCGCCTGCTGGTGCCGAACCCGCCGCCCTACAAGATCGGCGGCGGCGACATCCTCTCGATCGTGGTCTGGGACCATCCCGAGCTGGCCGGCGGACTCACCGCGTCCGGCAACACCGATCCCGCCACCGCCGGCGCCACCGCCAACGCCGTGCCGCAGGGCTTCGTGGTCGACCATCTCGGCCGCATCCAGTTCCCGCTGATCGGCCTGCTGAGCATGGACGGCCTGACCGAGGAGCAGGCGCGCGCGCTGCTGACCACCAAGCTGGCCAAGTACCTGGCCAACCCCAACGTCACGCTGCGCGTGCAGGCCTACCGCAGCAAGCGGGTCTACATCGACGGCGAAGTCAAGTCGCCGGGCCTGCAGGCCATCAACGACATCCCGATGACGCTGGTCGAAGCGCTGAACCGCGCCGGCGGCCTGCTGCCCACCGCCGACCAGAGCCGCATCGCACTCGAGCGCGGCCAGCAGCGCTACCGCATCAACCTGCGCGAACTGGTGCAGAAGGGCGTCAACCCGGGCCTGGTGATGCTGGCGCCGGGCGACGTCGTGCGCGTGCATTCGCGCGACGAAAGCAAGGTCTTCGTGTCGGGCGAAGTGATCACGCCCAAGGCCCTGATGATGCACGACGGCCGACTCACGCTGAACGAAGCCCTCGGCGAGAGCGGGGGCATCAGCCCGCTGAGCGGCGATGCGCGCCAGGTCTACGTGGTGCGCAAGACGCCGGACCGCACCCGCGTGTTCCAGCTCGATGCCCGGGTGGCCGGTTCGCTGGCGATGGCCGAAGCCTTCGAGCTGCAGCCCAAGGACATCGTGTATGTGGCAGCGACCCCGCTGGCCAACTGGAACCGTCAGCTGAGCCTGTTGATCCCGGGTGCGCTGACGTCCGCCGTCACCGCCACCAACCGGCAGTGACGGCGCCGACGCCCGCCGTTCCGTTCGCCGAGCCGCCCATCAGCCCAGCAGCCCATCGCCCATCAGTATCCGCAAGCCGTATCCGCACACCGCACCGCCCTGATTCCATGCACGGAGCCCACGAATGAGTACCGCCAGCGAGCAGCATGCCCTGACCCAGGTCGCACCCAGTCCGCCGATCCTCGGCGTGCCCTTCGACCCGCGCGCGGTCGAGGCGACGCAGGAAGACCCGGCCTTCGACCTGAAAGGCCACCTGCACACCCTGTACGAGAGCCGCTGGCTGATCGGCGGCATCACCGCATTCATCACGCTGGTGGCGGTGCTGTACGCGCTGGTCGCCAAACCGGTGTACGAAGCCAACCTGATGATCCACGTCGAAGAGGAAAGCCCGAACGCGTCGAAGAACATCCTGAGCGAAGCCTCGTCGCTGTTCGAGACCAAGAAGGCCGCGATCGCCGAGATGGAGCTGCTGCGCTCGCGCATGGTGGTCTCGCGCGCGGTCGACAACCTGCAGCTCACCATCGACGTGCGGCCGAAGTACTTCCCGGTGGCCGGCTTCTGGTTCGCCAAGCAGAACGGCAGCGCGCTGTCGGAGCCGGGCCTGTTCGGCTACGGCGGCTACGTCTGGGGCGGCGAAAAGGCCGAGGTCTCGCTGTTCGAGGTACCCGACGCCTGGCTGGGCCGCGAATTCACCCTGACCGCGCTCGGCAACCACCGTTTCCGCTTTTCCGGCGGCGGCCAGCGCATCGTGTTCGACGGCGACGTCGGCCTGCGCTACCGCGTACCCACTCCTGAAGGCGTGATCGAGCTGAAGGTGGACCGCATGGCCGCCAATGCCGGTGCGCGCTTCCAGCTGCGCCGGATGTCGAGCCTGGCGATGATCGAGGCGATCCAGAACACGCTGGTGATCGCCGAGCAGGGCAAGCAGTCCGGGATCATCGAGGTCAAGCTGCAGGGCGAGAACGCGCGCCGCACCCATGCCGTGCTGAGCGAGATCGGACGCGAGTACATGCGCCAGAACCTGGCGCGCAAGACCGAGGAAGCCGAAAAATCGCTGGCCTTCCTGAACCAGCAGCTGCCCATCCTCAAGCGCCAGCTGGAACAGTCGGAAGACCGCTACAACCAGTTCCGCAATGCCCACGGCACCGTCGACCTGCAGGAAGAGGCGCGCATGACGCTGCAGCAGGCAGCCGTCGCGCGCGCGCGGCGAAACGAGCTGATCCAGAAGAAGACCGAGCTGCTGGCGCGCTTCACCGAAGACCACCCGGTGGTGGTCGCGATCAACCGCCAGCGCAAGGAAGTCGAGGCCGAGATCGACGCCGTCAATGCACGCATCAAGGCCATGCCGGTACTGGAGCAGGACGAGGCCCGGCTGGCGCGCGACATCAAGGTCAACACCGATCTGTACACGGCGCTGTCGAACACGGCCCAGCAGCTGCGCCTGATCTCGGTCGGGCGGGTGAGCAACGTGCGCATGGTCGACGCGCCGATCCCGCCCGAAAAGCCGATCAAGCCGAACAGGCCGCTGATCGTGGCGCTGGCCGTGGTCAGCGGCCTGTTCCTCGGCGCGCTGATCGCCTTCACGCGCAAGGCGATGATGGGCGGGATCGACGACCCGCAAAAGATCGAACGCCTGCTGCGCGCGCGCGTGGTGTACGCCACCATCCCGCACAGCACCAACCAGGACAAGCTGATGCGCAAGGCGCGCGGCGACGGCGGCTCGCTGCCGCTGCTGGCCAGCATCATCCCCGAAGATCCGGCGGTCGAGAGCCTGCGCAGCTTCCGCGCCGCGCTGCAGTTCGCAATGCCGCATTTCCGCAACAACGTCGTGATGTTCGCAGGGCCCACGCGCGGCATCGGCAAGTCCTTCGTCACCGCCAATTTCGCCGCCGTGATGGCGGCCAGCGGCAAGCGCGTGCTCCTGATCGACGCCGACCTGCGCAACGGCCAACTGCACCATTATTTCGGCGTCGGCCGCGAACGCGGGCTGTCGCGCGCCATCCTCGGCAAGGCCCCCGTGGACGAGGTGATCCACCACGACGTGGTCGAGAACCTCGATTTCATCCCCACCGGCGAACTGCCGCCGAATCGCGCCGAATTCCTGCTGCACCCGAATTTCGGCATGCTGCTGCGCCAGGCCAGCGCCACCTACGACATGGTGCTGCTCGATCCGCCGCCGCTGCTGGCGATCGCCGACGCGCTGATCATCGGCGCGCATGCGGGGGCGGTCTTCATCGTCGCCCGTTCCGGCCAGACCAACGAATCGGAAATCAACGAGTCGATCAAGCGTCTCAACCATGCCGGCATCTCGCCCCAGGGCGTGCTGTTCAACGACATGGCGCCCCGGCTGGGGACTTACGGCGGTTATCAGCGCATCGGCACGGCCGGGCGGATCGGTTTTAGCGGCAGCTGAGCGCCGCTGTTGCTGCCGCAGCTGAACGCTGCTGCTGTGCTGTGCTGTGCTGCTGCTGCCGCTGAACGCCGCTGCTGCTGCTGAACGCCGCAGCTGCCGCCGCAGTGGAAGGCGTGGTGGCCCGGATCAAGCGGACGGCGCCGCGCTGGCGTCGAGCTCTTGTATTTGCAACACCTCCGGGCTCCGCCGCGTTGCTGTCGGCGGCCGTCCCGCCAGCTTCCATTCGCCGACCGAGTCGCCGGTCATTGTCGGCCAACCTTCATTCATAAAGCCACCGTCGATGCGCGACGCGCCACAAGGTTGGCGGCGTTGAAGCCGTCATCGCGGGCGATGCAGGCGTTCGGACCGTCGACAAGCCGGCGATCGCCGCCGGATGTCGATTGCCGGCATGCCTCCTCCGAATACCGCCATGCCTACCGGCCATTCTCGCGCCGAGCAGATGGCCCTGGGTCTCACAGCTTTCTCATCCACAGGATCCCGGCGATGCCGTACCGGCAGACCGGACGCGCAAGCGCACGCCGGCGCACATCGGCGCCGGCGGTGCGTGGGAAGTACGATGGAAGGGCAGCCGCGCCCGCCCTGCCGGCGCGGCCGCACACGAACTTATTTGACTGGCGCCGACGCCATTGCCGGACGCCGTGTGCGCGATCGCAGCAAGGCCTTGACCAGGCGCCGCACGCGGACGGTATGCGATTCGAACAGCAGGTAGGACAGCCAGGCCACGGCCAGCATGGCCAGCAGCATGCCGAAATAGATGACGTAGTCGGCCGGCTGGTCGGCGGCCAGGCGATCGCGGCCGAATGCCTGCAGGCCGAGGTGGCGCAGTAGCTTGATCAGGGGCACGTGGCTCACGTACAGGGTGAAGGAAAACTCGGACAGCAGGTGGGCGGCGGGTGTGAGGACGCGCATCCAGCCCCGACCGGCACCCAGCGGCCGCTGCATGGACGCGAGGAAGGCCAGCAGCGGCACGCTGTACATCAGGTGCTGCAGGAAGAATTCCGGCTTCAGGTCGTCGTTCGGTTCGGTCAGGCGGAAGAACACGGTGGCGCCCGCTGCCGCCGCGAGCAGGGCTGCGCGCACGCCGGCGCCGCAATCGATGCGCACCCGCGAGAACAGGGCGCCGAGCAGCCATAGCGAGAAATACAGGACCATCGGGAAGGGCAGCGCGGCACTCACCAGCACCAGCAGGGTGGCGGCGCCGAGCTGGCGCAGGCGCGTCCTGCCCAGGAAGACCAGCAGCAGCAGCGGAAATTGCAGGTAGTACCAGGTTTCGTTGGACAGGCTCCACAGCGCGTAATTGCCGGCAAACGTCGGCACCAGAATGGTCTGCAGGCCGAGCAGGTTGCCGGCGAAGCTGGCGGCCGAGTAGTCGTTGGCGGCCGAGAAGTCGGGCTGGGTCGGGAACACGCTGCCGGTCAGGGCGCCGACCGCCAGCATCAGGCATAGGGCCGGCACCAGTACCGTCCACAGACGGGTGACGCGGTCAATGGCGTAGCCGGTCAGCGCGCCGGGCTGGCCGAGCTTGTTGAGCAGGCTGCCGCCGACCAGCCAGCCGCTGATCAGGAAGAACACCACCACGGCCTGGTGCGAGAAGGCGGTGCTGAAGGCCAGCAACTGGTAGTACAGCGGCGGATCGGCCAGCTCGCGCAGGCCGGGGAACATTTCCGAGCGCAGGTGGGCTGCCGCGACCTGCAGCGCGGCCAGGCCGCGCAACAGCGAAATCAGGAAGGAGTGGGCGGAATGGTGGTCGACCTGGCTCTGGTGCTGCCATTGCAGGCGGACGAACGGGATGCGCATGCTGGACATGAGGGTCTCCTGTCAAAGGACTTCTGTGGTTCTGATGTATGAGTCTTCTTGTCACCCGCAGTGATCCCAGGGAACCGGTACCCGGTTGCCGGACAGGACCAGGGCCACCTTGATCATCCAGTAGTTCAGCGGGGCCGAACGCAGGATCCAGGCGGCGGCCACGAAGGCGAAGGCTGCACAGGCCATCGCGCGACCGGCCGGCGGCGCCGGTTCGCCGCCGGTGAACCACACGGTGCTCAGAAACACGCCGGTGCCGAGCAGCCAGCCGGCCAGTGCTTCGGCCAGCGTGTGTTCGCCGGCGTGCACCAGCGCCGCCGCGACCAACGCCGCCAGGACCAGCGCGGCGCCGGCCATCAGCGCGCGGGCACCGGGCGCGCGCCGCGGCGCGGCCAGGTAGCACAGGGTCGGAAACACCGCGGCGAAGCCGGTCGCGTGCCCGCTCACGGCCTTGAACTGCAGCGCCGGCACGCCGGTCGCCCAACCCATGAAGGCGATCTTGGTGGCCGCTACCAGCCCCAGCGCCAGCCCGAACGCCAGCATCCAGCCGGCCGCGGGGCGCCAGGCGCGGGCGGCCAGCAGCCAGGCGGCGATCGCACTGCCGGCCGGAATCGTCAGCGACAGGTCACCGAGGTGGAGCAGCTGGTTCCAGCTCATTTGCGTCACCATGTGCGTGAACATCGGCATCACCGCGCGCGCCGCGCTACCGGAGCACCGCCGCCAGCGTGCGGAAAATGATGCGCAGGTCGAGCCAGAGCGAACGTTCGCGCACGTAGCGCTGGTAATACTCGAGCTTGACCGGCAGGATGGTCTCGATATAGGTCCGCTCCGGGTCGGCGGCACGGCCCAGGATCTCGCTTTCCTCCTTGTACAGGATCGACGCCAGGTCGGTGATGCCGGGCGCCACCGACAGCACGGTCCGGCGCACCGCCGGCGGATAGCACGCGACGTAGCGCGGCACTTCCGGGCGCGGGCCGACCAGGCTCATGGTGCCTTGCAGGACGTTGATCAGCTGGGGCAGCTCGTCGATCTTGCTGGCGCGCAGGAAGCGGCCGGCACGCGTGATGCGCGGGTCGCGCCCGACGGTCAGCTGGCGGTTTTCCAGAGGACTGGCTGCGGGACGGTCTGCCATCGTGCGGAACTTGAGAATGGCGAAGGGCACGCCGTGGCGGCCGATGCGCTGCTGGCGGAACAGCACCGGTCCCGGCGAGTCGAGCCGGATCCACAGCGCGACCAGCAGCAACAGCGGCGCCAGCAGCAGCAGGCCGGCGCCGGCCGCGAGCACGTCGAAGATCCGCTTGGCTGTCTGCCCGTGCATGCGTCCGGCCGCCGGCGTCGGTAGCACGGCGCTCATGCCAGCAGCTCGTGCAGTACGCGGATCACGCGGTCCTGGTCGGCGTCGCGCATCCTGGTGTACAGCGGCAGCGTCAGCATGCGCTCGAAGCAGGCTTCGGCCACCGGGAACCGGGAGGGTGCCAGGGTGCAGGCATCGCGCCAGAAGGGGTGGCGGTGCAGCGGGATGAAGTGCACGCTGGTGCCGATGCCGCGTTCGGACAGCGCCTGTATCAGCGCGTCACGCCCCAGCCGCGCGTCGGGCGTCAGGCGCACCACGTACAGGTGCCAGGCGTGGGTGCTGGCGCCCGCGGCGCGCGCCGGCAGCTGCAGCGGCAACCCGGCCAGGCCTTCGTCGTAGCGTTGCGCCAGCTGCTCGCGGCGGCGCGCGAAGCGGTCGATCTTGCGCAGCTGCTGGATGCCGATGGCGGCGGCGATGTCGGTCAGGTTGTACTTGAACCCGGCCGCCACCACTTCGTAGAACCAGGCCGGGGTGCGCGACACGTAGCGATTGAAGGCATCCTGGCTGATGCCGTGGATGCGCATCAGGCGCACGCGCCGCGCCAGCTCGGCGTCGCGCGTGACCACCATGCCGCCTTCGCCGGTGGTCATGGTCTTGTTGGCGTAGAAGCTGAACACGGTGGCGTCGCTGTCGAGGGTGCCGACCAGGCGGCCGTCGTAGCGTGTCGGGAAGGCGTGCGCCGCGTCCTCGATCACGCGCAGGCCGTGGCGGCGCGCCAGCGCCAGCAGCCGGTGCATGTCGCAGGCCAGGCCGGCGTAGTGCACCGGCATGATGGCGCGGGTGCGCGGCGTGATCGCGGCTTCGACCGCGTCGAGCGCGATGTTCATGTGCCCCGGATCGATGTCGACCAATACCGGCTGCGCGCCCAGGTAGCGCACCACTTCGGCGGTGGCGGTGAAGGTCATGGTCGGCACGATGACTTCGTCGCCGGGGCCGATGCCCAGGCCCTCCAGCGCCAGGTGCAGGCCGGCGGTGGCCGAGTTCACCGAGATCGCGTGCAGTTCGCCGTCCGGGCCGGCGTCCGCGCCGCGATGCGCGCCGGCGTGCGTGGTCAGGTAGGCCGCGAAATCTTGCTCGAACTGGCGCGTGGTCGGCCCGGTCGTTACCCAGCCCGAGCGCAGGCAGGCAACCACGGCGTCGATCTCGGCATCGTCGATGTCGGGCAGGGCAAAGGGCAGGAAGGGTTCGACGGCGGCGTCGGTATGCTCGTGTTCAGCCATGGCGCGCATCTCCAGCAAGTGCGGTTAGAAAACGTTGCCCGAGGACCGGGTAGGTATGGTTGGCGAGGGCGTAGGCACGGCCGCGCCGGCCCAGTGCGGCACGGGCCTCGGGACTCAGGGCCTGCAGCGCAAGGATGCCGTCGGCGACCGCCTGGGGATCCTCGGGCGGCACGGTCAGCCCGCAGCCGGCCTCGGCCACCGGGTCGTTGCCGGCTTCGACCGCGTGCAGCACGGGGCGGGCCGCCATCATGTAGTCGATCAATTTATTCGGCGAGATGCCGAAGCGGTACAGCGGCTGGCGGCGCCAACCGATATACGCCAGGTCGAAGCGGCGCAACAGGGCCGGCACCATGGCCTTCGGCACCGGGTCGAAGAAGTGCACGTTGTTCAGGCCCAGTTCGACCGCGTGGCGCATCAGCGCCGGCTTGTCGGGACCGGCGCCGACCAGCACGAAGGCGACCGGCCGGTCGCGCAGCAGCGCGGCGGCATCGAGCAGGGTACCGAGGGCGTTCGACAGGCCGTGGGTGCCGGCATAGCCGACCACCAACTTGCCGCGCATGCGCAGGCCGTCGATGGCGCTGTCGAGGCCGGCGGGCAGGGACGCCGCCGTGGCGGACGCATCGTCCTCGTCCTTCCACTCGGCCGGGTCGACGCCGTTCGGCACCAGGTGCAGCTTGTGCGGCGCCATGCCGTGCGCTTCCAGGTGCTCGCGCACCCGCGGCAGGATCGAGACCACGGCATCGGCCTGGCGGCAGGCGAAGTCCTCGGCTGCCTGCAGCAGCATGATGAAGGGATGCCAGCGCGAGTAGCCGCCCAGCTCCATCGGCGACAGCGGCCACAGGTCGTGCAGCTCGAACAGCAGGCGGGCCCCGGCCAGGCGTGCGATGCGGGCCGCCGGCCAGATGTCGAGCGGATAGGTGCTGGAGGCGATCACGACGTCGGGCCGCAGGCGCCGCGCCAGTGCTTCGCCGTCGCGCCGCAGGCGCAGCACGAAGGCGGCCATGTTGCGCACCCGGCCGGCGCCGTTGCCGCGGTAGGGCGGCGTGGCCAGCCAGAGATAGTCGATGCCGTCGATGGTTTCCTGCAGCTGTGCGGTGCCGTTCAGTTGCGGCGCCTGGCTGCGGACGTGCGACTCGGACGAGGCGACGATGGTCACGCGGTGGCCGAGGCGCACCCACTCGCGCGCCAGGTAGTACGGGCGGTATTCCATCCCGTGGCGTACCGACCCCGCATAGTGGTTGATCAGCAGGATGTTCATGTGTGCCATACCAGTTCTTCGGCCAGGCGCACCATGTTGCAGCGGGTGCTTTCGACCCAGTTGGTTTCCCACTGCACCGGATGGGTCAGGAAGCAGATGCGCGCATGCTGGCCGAGGGCCTCGAACGGCGACATCGGGTAATAGAACACCGGATAGGGACGGTCGCTGACGTACAGGCCGAAATGGCGCAGCAGTTCGTTGTCGTAGGATTCGCATTCGATGCCGCAGCGCCGCCGCAGCTCGGGGTCGCGCAGCAGTTCGTGGTTGATCACCTTGAGGCGGCGGTTGGCGAAGTCGCCGTGGCTGGCCACGGTCGCCATCGGCATGCCGAGCTCGCTCACGATGCGGGCGAAGTTCCGCTCGAACTCGGCGCGGATCGCGGGAAAGCGTTCGCGCACTTCGTTGCCGCGGCGCAGGCGATGGCGCTTGGCGAAGGTCGCCACTTCCTCGTAGTGGTAGCTGGCTTCGCTGCCGGCAGCCTCGATCTCGCGCATGAAGTCGAAGTCCAGGGTGCTGAGACGGAAGTAATAGCTTGCCCGCACCCCATGCCGGACCTCGAGCTCGAACATCTTGCGTGCCGTGCGCACGTCGCTGTCGATGTCGTGGCGGTGCACCAGGACCTTGCCTGGGTCGCCGTCCTCGCGCTGCACCGCGCGGTAGAAGTCGCGCACCGACAGCTGGCGGTAGCCGGCCATGTTGGCCTGCTGCAGCAGCTTGTCGTACTCGGCCAGGCGCGACGGCATCAGGTAGTCCGAGTAGAAGCGGTTGGCAACGGAACTGAGTACGGTCTTCATTGCAGGCTGTATTTCACGCGAAAGGGCTGGAAACCGACGATCCGCTTGAATTGCTGGAGGCCGGGCTGGGCGCCGAAGAAAGTGTCGTACATCAGATAGCGCACCTGCCTGCGTTCGATCAGGCGTGACGCGATCTCGACCACCATCAGGTGCATGATGCCGTCGTTGTTGCGCAGGCCCATGAGGTTGGAAAAGGCGTCGAAGTTGCCGTAGTGACCGATGTTGGCGTAGGCCACCAGCTTGCCCTCCGGATTCAGCACGCCGTAGTAGCGGAAATGCGCGCGTTTCTCGAAGTGCGTGACCTTGTCCAGGTAGTGCTGGTCCATGCGCCGGCCCTGGCGCACGTCGAGCGAGGTGTTGATTGTGTGGATCTCGTCGATGTGTTGGTTGCGCTCGATCTCGCGGCACACGTAGCCGCGCGCGCGGGCGCGCTTGGCATGCCAGGCACCGCGGTTCTTGCCCTGGATGTCTTCCAGGTAGGCCGGGGTGTCGGCGAAGCGCTCGAGGTCGATCAGCGCCGCGCCCATGGTCTTGTTGCGGATGACCCGGTAGCGCGGATGCGGCTTGGTGAAATACCGGTAGGTGTGCGGGATGTCCTGCGCATCGATGCGTGAATCGAAGCACAGGCTGGCCACCGGCAGCTTGATCAGCTGGCGGACGGTATCGACATGGCGGAGGAGGGCGTTCATGGTCGCGGGAAAATAAGATGACGGGTCAGCTGCAGGCCGGATGGGTGGGCGCGGCGGATGCCTGCGCGGGCTGGGCGCGGCCGGCCAGCACGCCGTCGTACAGGCCGGCGAGCTTGTCGGCTTCGCCGCGCCAGTTGTAGCGCGCATGCACCGCGCGCCGCCCGTTTTCGCCCATGCGCCGCGCGGCCTGCGGATGCAGGCAGAAATGGTCGATCGCGGCGGCAATCGCGGCCGGGTCGCCGGGATCGACGCAGACGCCGCACCCGTTGCCTTCGACGATCTCCTGCCACAGCGGGAAGCGCGAGGCGATCACCGGCAGACCGGCGGCCATGTACTCGAACATCTTGACCGGCAGCGCGTCGAGGTAGTTGACGACCGGGTGCAGCGTGACCAGGCCGGCCACCGCGCGCCGCATCGCGGCCTGCACGCCGGCGCGGCCGAGGTGGCCGTGGGCATCGACCCGCCGCCAGCCGGCATAATGTGCGACCTCGCGTTCGAGCGCCGGCTCGGCGAAGCTGCCGACCAGCGCCAGGCGTGCCGGCGAACGCAGCAGCTCGCAGGCAAGCACCATTTCGCGGATGCCGCGGATCGCCGAGATGCTGCCGACGTAGCAGACCTCGGCCACCTTGTCGTCCCAGTCCGGCGCGGCGTCGAATTCCTGCAGCGTCGGGTAGTTGTTGACGTCGACCGTGTTCGGATGGATGCGCGCCAGCCGCTCGCGAATGAAGGGCGTGGCGGCGACCAGGCCGTCGAAGCGGCGGTAGGCGCGCCGCTCGCAGGCGGCGTAGCCGGACGACAGCAGGCGCCGCGCCAGCGCGTTCAGGTAGGGCTTGGCCAGCAGCTGCACCGGCACGTCTTCGTGGGAATCGAAGATCACCGCCTTGCCCAGGCGCTTCAGGCGCAGCCCGGCCGGGACCAGCTCGGGATCGTGCAGCTGGTAGACATCGGCGTCGAGCCGGCGCGCTTCGTGCAGCACGCGGCGGGTGGTGCGCAGCACGCGGTTGAGCCGGCCGGGCAGGCGTCCGACGTCGACGATGCGCACCCCGTCCACGCATTCTCCGCCCAGGCCGTCGGCCACCACCAGCGTCACCGCGTGCCCGAGTGCCGCCAGGCTGCGGCACTGCTTCACGAAGATGCGGGTGTCGTAGCGCGGGTGGGCGGAAGTCAGGTGGACGATGTGGGCCATGGCATCTCCGGAAGCAGCCTGCTCATGCCGTTGCCGAGGCCGGTTCTGCGGCCGGCCCCGCGGCGACTGCCGGGGCATGCTGCCTGACCGCTGCCAGCAGCACCTCGCACACGTGTTCGATGTCGGCATCGCGCAGGTAGGGTCCCATCGGCAGGCTCAGCACCTTGTCGGCCAGCATGCACGCGGCCGGGCAGTCGCCGCCGCCCGCCAGCGACGCATACGCCGGCTGGCGGTGCACCGGCACCGGATAGTGCACGGCGGTGGGGATGCCGGCCGCCTGCAGCGCCCCCTGGACGGCGTCGCGGTCATCCACCAGCACCGTGTATTGCGCGTACACGCTGCTGCGGTCGGTGCGCCGTCCGATCGTGGCGACGCGTCCGGCCAGGCGCGCATCGTAGCCGACGGCGGCGCGCTGGCGCTGCTGCAGTTCCCAGTCGAACAGCGGCAGCTTGGCAAGCACCACCGCGCACTGCAGCGTGTCCATGCGGCCGCCGACGCCGATCCGGGTGTGGACGTAGCGCCGGCTCTGGCCGTGCACGCGGATTTCGCGCATCGCGTGCGCCAGCGTGTCGTCGCTGGTGAACAGCGCGCCGCCGTCGCCGTAGCAGCCGAGCGGCTTGCTCGGGAAGAAGCTGGTGCAGCCGACCGTCGACAGGTTGCCGCTGCGCCGTCCGCGGTAGTAGGCGCCGAAGCTCTGGGCACCGTCCTCGATCACGGGCAGGCCGTGGCGTTCGGCGACGGCGTTGATCTCGTCCATGTCGGCGGGCTGGCCGAACAGCGACACCGGCAGGATGGCCCGGGTGCGTGCGGTGATGTGCGCCTCGATCTGGTCCGCGGCCAGGTTGCCGGTGCGCGGATCGACGTCGACGAATACCGGGACCGCGCCCAGCAGCACGACGACTTCGGCGGTGGCGATGAAGGTAAAGGGCGTGGTGATGACCTCGTCGCCGGGCTGGACGCCGAGCGCCATCAGCGCGATCAGCAATGCCTCGGTGCCGGACGCCACCGTGATGCAGTGGCGCGCGCCGCTGTAGCGGGCCAGGGCTTCTTCGAGCTCGCGCACTTCCGGGCCCATGATGTACTGCCCGTGGTCGAGCACGGCCTGGATACGTTCGTTGATCAGGCCGCGCGAGGCCTGGTACTGGGACTTGAGGTCGATGAATTCCATGATGGTCGCTTCCGGTATTCGCGTGGGTTCGGGGCGGAACGAGGGCGTCCGCGCTCAGGCGGCGGGCACCAGGCGGCAGATGCCGCCGGCCAGCACGTAGACGTCGCCGGTGTGCGGGCAGACCGCTTCGCCGTTGCCGGTCTTCGGCAGCGCCAGGCGCTCGCCGAAGCGGCTGATCCAGCCGATCTGGCGTGCCGGCACCCCGGCCATCAGGGCGAAGTCCGGCACGTCGCGCTTGACCACTGCACCGGCACCGATGAAGGCGTAGGCGCCCACCGTCACGCCGCACACGACGGTGGCGTTGGCGCCGATGCTGGCACCGCGCCGCACCAGGGTGCGCCGGTATTGGTCCTTGCGCGCTACGCCAGAGCGCGGGTTGTAGACGTTGGTGAACACCATGCTCGGCCCGCAGAACACCTCGTCTTCCAGGGTCACGGCGTCGTAGACGGAGACGTTGTTCTGGATCTTGACGCGGTCGCCGATGACGACGTCGTTGCCGACGAAGACATTCTGGCCGAGCGAACAGGCGGCGCCGATGCGGGCGCCGGCGCACACGTGCGAGAAGTGCCAGACGCGCGTGCCTTCGCCAAGGATGGCGCCGGCATCGACATAGGCGCTGGGGTGGATGGCATCGAGGGGGGGGGCCGTCATCTTCAGTACTCCAGGGGCAGGGCGACGCGCTTGCCGTCGCGCGCGGACATGTAGGCGGCGACCAGGACTTCGAGCGATTTCAGGCCTTCGCGGCCGTCGGTTTCCGGCTCGGCCTCGCCGCGCAGCACCTTGATCACGTTGTCGTAGTACAGCGGGTGGCCGAAGCCGTACACCGAGGTGGTCTGGTAGCTGGCGTCGCCGACTCTGGCGTCGTCCGGGTCCGGGTTGGCGAATTCCCACTGCTGGATCTCGTTGACGGCGACGCCGCCGATGCGCACCGTCCCGTGCTCGCCGAGGATGGTGATCGAGCCTTCCAGGTTGCGCGGGTAGGTGAGCATGGTGACGTTCATCGACCCCAGCGCGCCGTTGCGCCAGCGCAGGCTGATCACGCCCGTGTCCTCGACCTCGATGTCGCGCGCCAGCGTGGCGGTATAGGCTTGCAGGCTTTCGACCGGGCCGACGATCCAGTCGATCAGGTCGACATAGTGGCTGGCCTGGTTCATGAAGGCGCCGCCGTCGAATTCCCAGGTGCCGCGCCATTTGGCGCTGCGGTAGTACTCGGGCGGGCGGCTCCAGAACACGTTCAGGTTGACCATGTAGATGCGGCCGAAGCGCTTCTTCTCGACCGCGCTCTTGAGCAGCTGCAGGGTGGCGTTGCGGCGGTTCTGCTTGACCACGAACAGCCGCACGCCGGCGGCGTCGGCCGCGGCCACCATGCGCTTGCCGTCTTCCCAGCGCGTGGCCATCGGCTTTTCGGTGATCACGTGGCGCCCCGCTTGCGCGATGCGGATCGCCTGCTCCGGATGCAGGCCGGACGGCGTGGTGAGGATGAAGGCGTCGGCTTCGCACTCGGCCAGCATCCGGTCGAGGTTGTCGTAGCCGCGCGCACCGGTGGCGCCGGCGGCGCGGTCGAGGGCGCGCGGATCGACGTCGCACACGCCGACCAGTTCGGCGCGCTCGTGGTGCTGGCGCAGCGCCTCGAAATGGTTGTTGGCGATGCGTCCGCAGCCGACCAGGGCAAAGCGGATCCTGCGATCGAGGATGGGGGAGGGGTAATGGCGCATATCGGATATCCTCTGGCGCGCTCAGGCCTTGACCACGTTCGGCAGCGGCGCCAGGTAGACCCCGCGGGTGTCGACGATCAGCGTGGCGTACTGGCGGATCAGCTCGTAGTCGAAGGCGCTGTGCGCGGTGGCCAGCAGCACCAGGTCGTAGGAAGCGATGGTGGCCGCGTCCAGTTCGACGCTCTTGAGGTCGAAGCGGTGCTCGCGCATGCGCGGGAATACCGGCACGTGCGGATCGGCATAATCGACCACTGCGCCCTTGTCGCGCAGGATCTCCATCAGTTCGACCGAGGGCGACTCGCGCATGTCCTCGACATCTTTTTTATAGGCGATGCCCAGCACCAGCACGCGGCTGCCCATCACCGACTTGCCGCGCCGGTTGAGGGCGTCGGTGACCTTGCCGATCACCCAGTGCGGCATGTCGCTGTTGATCTCGCCGGCCAGTTCGATGAAGCGGGTGTGCAGGCCGAACTCGCGCGCCTTCCAGGTGAGATAGAAGGGGTCGATCGGGATGCAGTGGCCGCCCAGGCCCGGGCCCGGGTAGTAGGGCGTGAAGCCGAAGGGCTTGGTGGCGGCCGCGCGGATCACTTCGTGGATGTCGATGTTCATGCGGTCGGCAATCACCTTCATCTCGTTGACCAGGCCGATGTTGACCGCGCGATGGATGTTTTCCAGCAGCTTGGTGAGTTCGGCCGCGCGCGTCGAGCTGACCGGCACCACCTTGTCGATGGCCGGACCGTACAGGGCCAGGCCGGCTTCCAGGCAGGCCGGGGTGACGCCGCCGCACACCTTCGGGATGGTGCGGGTGTGGAAGTCGGGGTTGCCCGGGTCTTCGCGCTCGGGCGAGAACACCAGGAAGGTGTCGCGCCCGACCGTGAAGCCGCGCGACTCCAGGCGCGGCTTGAGTTCTTCGTCCGTGGTGCCGGGGTAGGTGGTGCTTTCCAGCGACAGCACCTGTCCGGGCCGCATGAAGGGCAGCAGGGCGTCGGCGGTGTCGAGCACGAAGGACAGGTCGGGTTCGCGGTAGGCGTTGAGCGGGGTCGGCACGCAGATGATCAGGGCGTCCGGTTCGCCGGCGCGGGTGAAGTCGGTGGTGGCTTCGAAGCCACGCTCGCGGGCGGCTTCGATGTCGGCGCCGTGGATGTGCTTGATGTAGCTTTCGCCGCGGTTCAGGCGCTCGACCTTGGCGCCGTCGATGTCGATCCCGAGCACGCGGAAGCCGGCCTCTGCATAGCGCAGCGTCAGAGGCAGGCCCACGTAGCCGAGTCCGATGATGCCGATGACGGCGGTGCGCTCGCGCAGCCTGCGGGTGAGCTCTTCGAGATGGGCCGGTTTGCTATCGTCACGCATGAATTTCCTCGCAAATCAGTAATGAGCAATGAATGGTCAGGGGGCTTCAACAACGGTCAAATACGGAACGGCACGAATTTCTTGATCAGCGCCATCGGCGCCGGCGCCGTGTCGAGGGTGGCGTCCAGCTGGGCCTGCGGCTGCGGCTGTGCCGGCGTTTCCGGCAGCGGCGCCAGCGGGGCCTTGCTGGCCGGCGGCTGCGGGTTGTATTCGGTGACGATGGCCTTTACCATCGACTCGATCATGGCGCGCTCGTGGGTCTCGCAGGCCATCATCAGGCAGGTGATGAAGGTGTCGAGCACGGCTGGGCGCAGCGCGTTTTCCTTCATGCGCATGATGCGCGGGTGCTCGCTCGGGAACACCACGCCGTCGGTGAGCAGCTCTTCGTGCAGCTTCTCGCCGGGGAACAGGCCGACGTAACGGATCTCGATGTCGCCGCCGGCGTTCTGCGGCGTCTTTTCGGTGAGACCCGACAGCGCGATCAGGGTTCGCGCCAGGTCGACGATGCGCACCGGCTCGCCCATGTCGAGCACGAACACGTCGCCGCCCTTGGCCATGGCGCCGGCCTGGATGACCAGCTGGGCCGCTTCCGGGATCAGCATGAAGTAGCGCGACACGTCGGGGTGGGTGATGGTGAGCGGTCCGCCGCGTGCGATCTGGCGCTGGAACAGCGGGATCACCGAGCCTGACGAGCCCAGCACGTTGCCGAAGCGGACCATGCAGAACGTGGTGCGGCTGTCGTGGCGCGCTGCCGCGGCCTGGAAGATCAGTTCGGCGATGCGCTTGCTGGCGCCCATCACGTTGGTCGGCCGCACCGCCTTGTCGCTGGAGATCAGCACGCAGGTTTCGACGCCGTGCTTGGCGGCCTGGGTGGCGATGACCTGGGCGCCGACCACGTTGTTGCGCAGGCCTTCGACGATGTTGGCCTCGACCAGCGGCACGTGCTTGTAGGCGGCCGCATGGTAGATGGTGTGCACCGCGCCGTCGCGCAGGATACGCTCGACCAGCTCGGCATTGCACACCGAACCCAGGTGGGCTTCGATCGGGATGTCCGGGAAACGCGTGGCCAGTTCCTGGCGCACCGTGTACAACGCGAACTCGGAGTGGTCGAGCAGGTGCAGGCGGCCCGGCGCCAGCGTCACGATCTGCCGGCACAGCTCGCTGCCGATGGAGCCGCCGGCGCCGGTGACGAGCACGGTCTTGCCGCGCACGCAGCGGGCGAACAGGTCGAGCCGCGGCGGCACCGGCAGGCGGCCGAGCAGGTCTTCGAACTTGAGGTCGCGGATGCTGTCGCGCGGGGTGATCTTGTCGTCGGCCAGGTCGACCAGGCGGCTCAGGATGCGGGTGCTGACGCCGGCCACCGACAGGCGCTGCATGATGTCGCGCAGGCGCTCCGGCGACACCGTGGGCAGCGCGATCACGATCGAGCGGATGCGCATCGCGTCGACGATCTCGGCCAGGCGGTCGGTGTGGAACACGCGCAGGCCGTTGATGTTGCGCTCGCTGAGCGCATGCTTGTCGTCGATGAAGCAGACCGGACGGTATTCCTCGGTGCCGCGCATGGCCTGCGCCAGCCGCGCTCCGGCCTCGCCGGCGCCGTAGATGGCGACGACTTCCGTGTTGCCGCGATCCGGTCCGTTGCGCTTGCGCAGGAAGTTGCGCATGCCGATGCGCGAGGCGACGACATAGGAAAACACGATGAACCAGTAGATGGCCAGTGCGCTGCGCGGGAAGTTTTCGTCGTTGATCGCGAACATGACGATCCAGGCGCACAGGATGGCCACCGCCAGCGACAAGCCGGTCACGCTGAGCAGGCGCTGGTCGATGAAGCGGATCACGGCGCGGTACAGGTCGGACACGGAAAACGCGGCGATGGTCATCACCGCCACCAGTACATACGACGCCGGGCCGAAATGCGAAGCCAGTTTCAAATCCCCGCCGCGCAGCAGCATCGCAATCAGAAAACAGAATGGCAGGGCGATCAGATCGGCCGTGACCATCATTGCGATTTTCGCGGTACGGTGCAGCGATACCATTTGCGAACAAAACCGATTCAAAACGCCGTGCTTTATTTTGAGCATGATTCTGATGACTGCGTAGGAGTTGCGGAGTTATCCTTTTGGAGGCGGGAAGGAATTGCGTAAGTGAATGAATTGAAAGGGATTTATATTTTTACCGTAAGAAATAAAAATATCGACGGGATGAGAATCGCCACCGTTTAGATTGGATATTGCTGAGTAAGTTTATTATCCCGGCGCATAAGAACAGGGGGTTTGACCATGCTCAACCGCCAGAATGGAATTAATTTCTCCCCTCATTGAAATGAAATGGGGAAATTTATTTTCGGAATTAATTTCTCTTAAAAGAAAATGGAGAGACAGATATTCGCGGTCGAGCTTGGCGTTGGAAAGGGCAGATCGAGGGCATGGAGAGCCCGGTGAAGCGGGTTTTGTAGGACTGCATCCCGACCCATTGCCCAGTGTGCGGCAGCTAACGGTGCACGCTCGTTCGTTTCGCTTAAGATGAAGTCGTTGAGTGAGGCGCCAGCGCACTTCCGCAGGCCCCAACTACCTCAACAGGTCAGCCGGTCGCCTCGAGGATCGGCACCAATTTACCTGCCGGCGCATCGTCGTTTCCATTGCGGTCCCGATGACGCCGGCCTCCAGGAGCGGAGGGTTGTCCATGTCAATGCCAACGACGAGTCATCCACCCAAGCATCTCGTGCGCGAGTACCTCGAACGCCGCGCCCGGGACACCCAGCCGCCGCCGACACCGGAAGAAGTGCGGCGCCAGCTGGGCTGGGCGATGCTGATGCAGGCCGACGACAAAGCCGGCGCCACGCGCTCCTGACAGCGACACCGCATTCCACGCCGTCCGCAAGGCGCGACGGCATCCATCGCAAGCAATCACATTGAAGGAGAAGTCCATGACCGCCAAGATCGGCAGCAAGCACGTCGCGCAGCACCGCGGCAAGAAGGAACGCCAGGAAATCCGCAAGACCAACATCGCACGCGAAGCCGTGAAGCAGGCCGAAGCCCGCGCCAAGTACCGCAACCAGGTCAAGGGCCAGCCGCCGATGGCACTGAGCGCCGCCTGACCGGCACGCACCCCGCAAAGCCCGCCCGCATCGCGCCGGCGGGCTTTTTTGCGTCCGCCGGCCGCCATTCGCCGAACGGAGCGCCGTTCACCGGGCGCGCGCCGCCGTTCGCCGAAAAGCCCTTTCCCGCGAGGGCGCAGCTACAGTATCGTGTCGTCATTCAACGAACCGTGGAGATGACATGCAAAGCGAAGCTTCCTACCATTTACGGCGCCAGGTCCTGTGGGGCCTGCTGCTGGTCGGCCTCGGCGTGGCCTTCCTGCTCGACCAGATGGACATCCTCGAGATCGAAAGCCTGTGGCACTACGCGCCGCTGCTGCTGGTCGTCATCGGCATCAACCAGACCATCGGCTATCCGAGCGGGCGCGAATTCGCGAACGGCTTGTGGACGGTATTCATCGGCCTGTACCTGTTCGCCGTGCTGGAAGGGATGTTCGGACTGACCTTCCGTAACAGCTGGCCGCTGTTCATCATCATCTCGGGCATCACGATGGCGGTGCGGCCGATCGCGGAACGCAAATTCGGCAAGTTCGGCAAGGCCGAGCACATCGACCGCTTCGGCGAAAAAGGAGGCAACGGCCATGGCCACTAACGACAGCAACCGCGCATCGAGCCAGGTCATCCTCGGCCTGATCGTGATCGGCATGGGCGTGCTGTTCCTGCTCGATAACCTCGACATCTTCGACTTCCGCCACGCGATCGGCTTCTGGCCGCTGGTCTTCATCGGCGCCGGCGTGCTCACGCTGACCGGCGGCGGACCGCGCAGCGGCACCTACATGGGCGTGGTGCTGATCGGGTTCGGCCTGCTGATGATCCTGGGGCGGGCCGGCTTCTTCTTCGTCAGCTGGGGCACGGTGTGGCCGCTGGCGCTGATCGCCCTCGGCGGCCTGATCCTGTACCGCACGGTCGGCCCGGGCCGGGCCGCGCGTCCGGCCGGCATCGACGGCATCGACGGTACCCTGTCCGACAACGTGGTCGACGTGGTCGCCATCCTGGGCGGGGTGGAACGCCGCATCGGCGCGTCCGACTTCCGCGGCGGCGAGATCACCGCGGTGATGGGCGGCTGCGCGCTCGACCTGCGCGAAGCCTCGATCGTGAAGGAAGCGGTGCTCAACGTCTTCACGATCTGGGGCGGCATCAACATCAAGGTGCCGCCGGATTGGACAGTGGTCTGGAACGGCACCGCGCTGATGGGCGGCTTCTCCGAAAAGACCATCAGCGCGCAGAACGGCGGCCAGCGCCTGGTCATCACCGGCTACGCCATCATGGGCGGCATCGAAGTGCGCAACTGATCCGGATGCACGGCGTCTTCGACAACTGGCGCAGCGCGCGGCTGTACCTGCTGGCCTGGCTGATGCTGGGCCTGCTGCTGGCGGGGATGCTGGCGGCCGGCGGCGCCAGCTGGGGCGCCAGCCTGCTGTTCGCGCTGCCGCTGGTGCTGGTGTATGCCTATGCGGCCGGCTACTCGACCTATTACGTGTGCCGCAGTTTTCCGCTGGGCCAGGCGCCGGCGCGGGCCATCGCCGCCGGCATCGGCCTGAGCGCGGCCTGCGTGGCGGCGCTGTGGTGCGCGATGGGCGCCGCCTGGAGCAGCCTGCTGGCCGCGCTGTCGCTGGCGCTGGCGCCGGATCTGCCGGGCGTGGTTCTGAGCGCGCCGCTGTTGGCGTCGATGTTCGGGGTCGGCGTGATCCTGTACGGCCTGTCGGCGGCGCTGAACTACCTGATGCTGGAGACCGAGCGCGTGCGCCGGCTCGAAACCCTGGAACTGGAGACGCGCCTAATGGCGCGCGACGCGGAACTGCGCATGCTGCGCACCCAGGTCGATCCCCACTTCCTGTTCAACAGCCTGAATTCGATCAGCGCGCTGACCGCCATCGACCCGGCCGGCGCGCGCGCCATGACGCTGCGGCTGGCCGACTTCTTCCGCCACAGCCTGGGCCTGAAGGCCGACCGCAAGGTCACGCTCGACGAGGAGCTCGGCCTGGTGCGCCACTTCCTGGCGATCGAACAGGTGCGCTTCGGCGAGCGCCTGCACGTCGAATTCGCTGTCGAGGACGCGGCCTTGTCCTGCCTGCTGCCGCCGATGCTGCTGCAGCCGCTGGCGGAGAACGCGGTCAAGCACGGCATCGGGCGCATGCTGGAGCCGGGTCGGGTGCGCATCGTGGCGCTGCGCGCCGGTTCGCTGCTGCGGATCGATATCGAGAACGACGTCGATCCCGAGGATGCCCCGGAGGCCGGCAAGGGCCGCGGGATCGGCCTGGACAACGTGCGCCAGCGCCTGGCGGCCGCCTACGGGCACCAAGCCGCCGTGCGCTGGTCGAAGGAAGCGGGACACTTCCGGGTAGCGCTGACGCTGCCGGCGGAAACCCACAACGAGGAGAATTAGCGCATGCGCGTGATCATCGTGGACGACGAACACCTGGCGCGCGCCGTGCTGCGCGAGCACCTGGCCGCGCACGCGGACGTGCAGATCGTGGGCGAGTGCGCCAACGGTTTCGAGGCGGTCAAGGCGATCGGCGAGCTGGCACCGGACCTGGTTTTCCTCGACATCCAGATGCCGAAGCTGGACGGCTTCGAGGTGGTCGAGCTGGCCGGCACCGGGACGCACTACGTGTTCGTCACGGCCTACGACCAGTTCGCGCTGCGCGCCTTCGAGGTGCATGCGGTCGACTACCTGTTGAAGCCCTTCAGCCGCGAACGGCTGGATGCGGCCCTCGCACATGCGCGTGCGCGCCTGCACGGACCGGCGCCGGCGGCGGCCGGCATGCAGGCGGTGCTCAGCGAAGCGGCCCAGCGCCATGGCCCCCTGACCCGGGTGCTGATCCGCGACGGTGCGCGCGTGCACGTGGTGCCCGCGGCGACCATCGACTACATCGAGGCGCAAGACGATTATGTGGCGGTCTGCGCCGGCGGCAAGCGCTGGCTCAAGAACCAGCGTCTGTCCGAACTGGAAGGGCAGCTCGACCCGCAAGCCTTTTTGCGCGTGCACCGCTCCTACATCGTCAACGTCGGCGCCATCGCCCGCATCGAACCGGCCGGTCGGGACAGCCATTGCGCAATGCTGCGCGACGGCACCCGCATTCCGGTCAGCCGCAGCGGCTATGCCAGGGTGCGCGAGCTCATTCGTTAGCGGAAGGGGCGACCACGTCGACGTCCCACCATTGCGGCAGCAGTTCCAGCACGTCGGAGCGCGCGAAGCGGTCGTCGATCAGCCACACGGTACCGCGGTCCTGTTCGGTGCGGATCACGCGGCCGGCCGCCTGCACCACTTTCTGCATGCCCGGATACAGGTAGGTGTAGTCGTAGCCGGCGCCGAACATCGCCTGCATGCGCTGGCGCAGCTGTTCGTTGACCGGGTTCACCTGCGGCAGGCCGAGGGTGGCGACGAAGGCGCCGATCAGGCGCGCGCCCGGCAGGTCGACCCCTTCGCCGAACGAGCCGCCGAGCACCGCGAAGCCGATGCCGCGCCCGTCGAGCGTAAAGCGCTCCAGGAAGGCGGCGCGTTCCGGCTCGCTCATGCGGCGCGACTGGCGCCAGGTCGGCACGTCCGGATGGGCGCGCTCGAAGGCGTCGGCGGCCTGCTGCAGATAGTCGAAGCTGCTGAAGAAGGCCAGGTAGTTGCCCGGCTGTTCGTGGTACTGGCGGCCCATCAGCGCCGCGATCGGCGCCAGCGAGGCGTTGCGGTGCTGGTAGCGGGTCGAGATGTTGCGCGCCACGTGCACCTGCAGCTGGTGCGCGTGGAAGGGCGAGTCGACGTCGATCCAGGCGGTGTCCGCCGGCATGCCGAGCAAGTCGGCGAAATAATGCCAGGGTCCGAGCGTGGCCGAGAACAGCGTGGTCGAGTGGGCGAAGCCGAAGCGCGGCGCCAGGAAGGGCGCCGGCACCACGTTGCGGATGCACAGGACGGTGTCGCGCTCGTCGACCCGGGTCAGGTCGAACAGCGAGTGGTCGCCGAAGGATTCGGCCAGGCGCTGGAACTGCAGGGCGGCGAAATAGAATTCCTGCAGCGCCGGATCGAGCGGCAGCGGAAAGGCGGCCAGGTATTCGGTGATGGCGCTGGTGGCGTTCTGCAGCGCGTTCAAGAGCTTGTCCGGCACCGTCTCCAGCACCTGATACGGCAGCGGCGCGGCCTTGCTGGCGTCGAGCCAGGCACGCCCGATCTTTTCCAGCGCCTTCTGGATGGCCGGGGGCGCCACCGCACGCGCGGCGCGCAGGCTGGCGCGCTCCAGCGTCGCGGTGTACATCGAGCGTGCGCGCGACACCAGGTTGTGCGCCTCGTCGGCCAGCACGCTGGTCTTCCAGCCGTTGGCCAGCGCCAGTGCGTACAGCATGGCCCCGCCGTCGAACCAGTAATTGTAGTCGCCGACCACGACGTCGCTCCAGCGCGCCATCTCGCTGCCCAGGTAGTAGGGACAGACGTCGTGGGCCAGGCCGATGTCGCGCAGCGTGGCGCGGTCGAGCAGCGGCGCGTCGAGCGCGACGGCAGCGGCGCGCGCGGCCGGCAGGCGGTCGTAGAAGCCCTTGGCCAGCGGGCAGGATTCGCCGTGGCAGGCCTTGTCCGGATGCTCGCAGGCCTTATCGCGCGCGGTCAGTTCCAGCACGCGCAGGGGCAGGCTGCCGCCGGCTTTCAGGGTTGCGGCCGCGTCCAGCGCGAGCTGGCGGCCGGGCGTCTTGGCGGCCAGGAACACGATCTTGTCGAGGCCTTCGCGCGGCGCCGCCTTCAGCACTGGGAACAGGGTGCCGACGGTCTTGCCGATGCCGGTCGGGGCCTGGGCCAGCAGGCTGCGCTTGCCGGCGTTGGCGCGGAAGATCGCTTCGGCGAGCTGGCGCTGGCCGGGGCGGAAGTCGGCATGCGGGAAGCGCAGCCCGTCCAGCGCCGCGTCGCGCGCCGCGCGGTGCGCCATTTCCAGTTCGGCCCAGGCCAGGAAGCGGCCGCAGTGCTCGGCGAAGTGCTCGGCCAGCTCGCCGGCGCTGCGGGTCTCGCGCAGCACGGTTTCCTGCTGGGTGCCGATGTCGTAATACACGAGGGCGAGATTGACCGTGTCCATGCCGAGCTGCGCGCACATCAGGTGGCCGTAGACGCGCAGCTGGGCCCAGTGCAGGTGGCGGTGGTTGTCCGGGATGCTGTCGAAGCGGCCGCGGTAGGTTTTGACTTCCTCGATCAGGTTCTGGTCGGGGTCGTAGCCGTCGGCGCGGCCGCGCACGTGCAGCGGCCCGAAGTCGCCTTCCAGCGTCACCTCCGCCTTGTAGTTGCCGCCCTCGCGGCGCGCGGCCACCAAGGCGTGGCCCTGGATGCCTTCCTGGGCGGTGGGCGAGGGCGTGAAGCGCAGGTCGAGGTCGCCCTGCTTGGCGGTGAACTCGCACATGGCGCGCACCGCGACGACGTAGCTCATGCGGCCTGCTGCTCCTCGACCTGGCCGTCGTGTTCGGCCCACTGCAGGTAGCACACCGCGATCGGCATGCCGTGGGCGGCGCAGTATTCGATCCAGCGCAGCTGGTTGTCCTGCAGGCGGTCGCCCGGACCCTTCACTTCGATCATGTGGTAGCGGCGGCCGGGATCGGCTTCGCCGGGACGGAACTGGATCAGGTCGGGGAAGCCGGTGCGGTTGTCGCGCACGTCCTGCAGGATGCGCGTGCACCACAGCTTCAGGTGCGCCGCCGGGATGCAGTCGAGGGCCAGTTCGATGATCTCCCAGCCCAAGTAATCCCAGGCCACGAACGGCGATTGCAGGCCGGCTTTCTGTTCCCAGGTGGCGCGCATGGCGGCGCGGTAGCTGCCGTCGTCCAGGCGCGCCAGGCAGGCGTCGAATTCCTCCCGGCGGCGCTGGTGGAAGTCGGCGCTGTACAGGTCGGCCGGGCCGCGGTGGAAGGGGTGGAAGAAGGCGCCCGGGATGGCAGCGAAGATCGCCGGCCAGCACAGCAGGCCGAACAGGGTATTCGCGAGCGCGTTCTCGACGTAGAACACGGGTGCCTCGTCGCGGTGCAGGTGCGCCAGCACCACGCCTTCGACGCGCCAGTCGCCGCCGGGACGCGGCAGGTTCAGGTCGAGCCGGCTGACCGGGGCCGCACGCCGCGCCGGCCCCTTCGGGTGGCCCAGCTTGCGCGCCAGTCGCGGGCCGATGCGCAGCAGATGCTGGCGTTCGGCTTCGCTTTCCGGCGCCGCGCTGGCCTGCTCGAACAGGGCATAGGCTTCGCCGAAGCGCTCGTGCTTTTCCAGCACCCGGATCGCGCGGCTGCGCGCGCCGGGAAAGCGGCATTCGGCATACACGCCGTGCGCCTGTTCCCAATCCTTGTCCTTTTCCAGCTGCTGGCCGAGCTGGAACAGCAGGCGTTCGCGCCGGCTGTCGAGCCAGTCGTTGTCGAAGGCGTGGCGCGGCAGCGCGCGCAGTGCCTGCAGCACGTCCAGCGCGGGTTCCTCGGCGTAGTAGCGTTCCTTGCAGGCGTGCAGCTGGAGGTAATGGTCGATGTCGCTGCGGCTGCGGAAGCCGCGCGAGGCCGGCGAGAACTCGACCTGCTCGTAGCGGAACAGGCCGAGGTCGGACAGCACGAACTCGGTCCAGTCCTGGCTCAGGTTGCCGAAGAAGAGCAGGCGCAGGCGGTCGCACAGCGGCTTGAGCAGGATGGCGAACACGGTGTCGGGGCAGCCCTGGTACCAGGCCGAGAACGGGCGGTCGTCGCCGCAGTCGGCGCGCAGGGCGTCGAGCTGCGCGTGCTTGCGCGCCTGGCGCTGCGCCGGCGGCAACCGGAAGGCCTGGGCGATCTCGGGCTTGGACAGCAGGTCGAAGACGTCGTCGAGCGAGACCACCGGATCGACGGCGATCCAGCCGGTGGGCAGCAGCGCCTGCGCGGCGGCCAGCGGGCAACCGATTTCCGCGTAATTGAGTTTGCTGGCCCGGAACAGGTGGCCCTTGCGCATCACCATGCGCACGAACAGGGCCCGCGCCGCTTGCGGCAGGGTGGGGAAGCGGGCGATGAAGTCTTGCTCGTCGGCGTCGAGCAGGTCGGCGTAGCGCTCGGCGATCCAGTCCAGCACCCGCTGGAAGTTATCCAGATAATAAAACTCGTTTTCCAGAACCCTGATCATCGCCATACGCTAACTGTGCTTTTGTACAGTATAGCGGGACGAAGCCGCGAACCCCAGCGTTTTTACGACATCGACGCCGGGTTCGTGGTTTTTATGGCCGCGCCGCTGGCCGGCTCATGGACGGGTTGGCAACTTCGGCGCGCAGGGCTTGTCGCCGCAGTCGGCGCCGTCCTTCAGTTCGCCGCGCTTGTTCACGTGCTGGATGATGGCCGAGATCAGGGCGACGTCGGTGTCGACCGTTTGTGCCGGACGCGGTTTGGCCGGTGCGGACGCGCGCCGCGGATGGGCCGGCAAGGCGGCCACGCGCGGTACAGCCTTGGCTGCCGGCCGGCTTGCAGCCTTGGGCGCGTGATGAACGGCCGGCCTGGCGGCGATCACGGCGGGCTGGACAGGCGGAGCCGGCGGAGCGGCTGGCGTGGCGGCCGCGATTACCGGGCGCGCCGGCGGGTGGTGATGGGCTTCGCGCAGTTCGTGCTCGTCGGGACGGAAGCGCGGCGGCGGGATGTCCGCTGTGGCGACACCGTCCGGCGCGGCGACGTCGACGATGGCCGCGCCATGCGCCGGCGCCGGCTCGACCGGCAGCGCGGGGTTCGGCAGCGTTTCCGAAGCGATCTCCAGCGGCACCACTGCCGGGCCGGTCGAGACACGGCCCTCGAAACCGCCGCCGGCCTGATCGTGCACCATCCACGCGGCCGCGCCCAGCAGCGCGCAGGCCAGCACGCCGGCGCCGCCGTACCACATGGCCCGCGACAGGCCGGTAAATCTCCGGCGCTTGCCGGTTTGCCCGTCGAGCATGGCCAGGATATTGATCTCGGCGCTTGCGCGGCGCGACGACGACATCAGGTTGGGACGCCTGGAGCCGGCTTGATTTTCATCTGTAGGGCGCACCGTGTTACTCCTAAGATTTGCAGACTGCTTCTAATTAGAAACAAACCGGAGAAACGGATGCTGATATTCATCGCATTGTTGTACTTTTGTCTGGCTTGCAGTCTGATCTGGCTGGCACTGTTTCCGTCAGGACGCGCGTCGGTGGTGAGCCTGCTCGGGGCGCTGCAGCGCCGCTTCCTGTGGCGCGCCGCCTCGCTGCAGCAATCCGGGGCGGCGGCGGTCGGCGCCGGCTGGTCCGGCACCCGCGGCCGGTTGCGCGACTGGCGCAAGCTGGTGCGCCGCCACTGGGCTTTTTGCGCGGTCGGCCTGCCGCTGGTCCTGATCCCGACGCTGGTCGCGCTGCTGATGCGCAAACCCGACATGCTGCCCGGCTACGAGCCGGTCGAGGCGCCGGTCGATGCGCAGGTCGCGGCGCTGCTGAAGGGCGAACAGCTGGTGCCGCCGGCCGCCTTGCCGCCGCTGGCCTTCAGCACGCGCGAAGTCGAGCTGGTGCGGCCGATGCTGGTGAACGCCAGCCGTAACTGGGGCTTGCTGCATCCCGAATACAGCCAGCGCCTGCTGCTCGCCTTCAAGATCATGAAGGAAAAATACGGCTACGAAATGGCGCTGCTGGAAGGGTACCGCAGTCCGGCGCGCCAGGATGCGCTGGCGCAGATGGGATCGGCGGTGACCAACGCGCGCGCCTTCCAGAGCTGGCACCAGTACGGGCTGGCGGCCGATTGCGCATTCTGGCGCGACGGCAAGCTGGTGATATCCGAAAAGGATCCGTGGGCAATGCGCGGCTACCAGCTGTACGGCGAAGTGGCCGAATCGCTGGGTCTGACCTGGGGCGGGCGCTGGACGATGATGGATTTTGGCCACACCGAACTGCGTCTGCGCGGGGTGATGCGGCGCTGATGGCGCTTGGGCAGGGGCGGCATCGCGGGTGGAAAGTTGCTTCTGCGCCATTGTTCCATCTCAACTTTTTGGCTTGGAAATGGTGCCAGTATTGCCCTTGGCCTTCATCAACTTTCCGAGCGAACCCCTATGTCCCGACTCTGGCAGTTCCTCACCAACAGCCGCGTCCTGGCCACCATCGGCCTCCTCGCCCTCGCGCTTCTCCTGTTCGTCGGCGCCGACACCCTCGAAATCGCCGCTCTCTGGGCCGTGCTGACCGGCCTGGTGCTGCTGGCCGCCTGGGGCGCCTGGTGGCTGTATCGCGCGCACCAACGCAAGCGTGCCGCGGCCGAATTGAGCGAGGCGATCGCGCCGGCATCGAGCGACGCCGACAAGGCGCAGGCCGCGCGCAACGACGCCGCCGTGCTGCGCAAGGGCATGCTCGAAGCGATCAACACGATCAAGACTTCCAAGCTGGGGCTGACACGCGGCGCCGCGGCATTGTACGAGCTGCCCTGGTACATGATCATCGGGAACCCGGCGGCGGGCAAGAGCAGCGCGATCAAGCACTCCGGCCTGACCTTCCCGATCCCGGGCAGCAAGGCGGTGCAGGGCGTGGGCGGTACCCGCAACTGCGACTGGTTCTTCACCACCGACGGCATCCTGCTCGACACCGCCGGCCGCTATTCGGTGCACGACGCCGACCGCGCCGAATGGTTCAGCTTCCTCGACCTGCTGAAGAAGCACCGGGCGCGGGCGCCGATCAACGGCATCCTGATCGCCGTCAGCGTGGCCGAGCTGGGCGGCGGTGCGCCGGAAGCCTCGATCGAACTGGCCAAGAGCCTGCGCACCCGCGTGCAGGAGCTGACCGAGCGCCTGGGCGTGTACGCGCCGGTGTACGTGATCTTCACCAAGGCCGACCTGATCGCCGGCTTCGCCGACTTTTTCCACGACAGCGAGCGCGGGGAACGCGACCGCGTGTGGGGCGCCACGCTGCGCTACAACCGCCGCAGCACGCCGCAGGACGTGCTGGCCTTCTTCGACCAGCATTTCGACGAGTTGCACGACGGCCTCAAGGAAATGAGCCTGGCCAGCATGGCGGCCAACCGCAGTATCGCGATGCGACCGGGCGTGTTCACCTTCCCGCTGGAGTTCGCGTCGCTGCGTCCGCAGCTGCGCGCCTTCCTGGCCACGCTGTTCGAGGAAAACACCTGGCAGTTCAAGCCGGTGTTCCGCGGCTTTTACTTCACCAGCGCGCTGCAGGAAGGGACCGTGGAAAACCTGTCCTCGCGCCGCGTGGCCAGCCGCTTCGATCTGCAGCTGCGCGAGCAGAAGGGCGGCCAGAAGGACGAGCAGACACGCGAGCAGGCCGGCTACTTCCTGCTCGAGCTGTTCCGCAAGGTGATTTTCGCCGACCGCGACCTGGTCAAGCGCTACACCAGCCCGGCCGCCACGCGCCTGAAGTACGGCGCCTTCTTCGCCGCCACCATCCTGCTCGGCTGCGCGCTGGGAGCCTGGAGCTGGTCGACCATGGGCAACCGCCAGCTGGTCGCCAACGTGCAGGCGGACCTCGACAAGGTGAGCCGGCTGCAGGCCAAGCGCAGCGACCTGCAATCGCGCCTGGAGGGTCTGGAGATCCTCCAGGACCGCATCGAACAGCTGGAAAAGTACAAGGCCGGGCGACCGCTGGCGCTGTCCTTCGGCCTGTACCAGGGCGGGGCAGTCGAGCGCAAGCTGCGCGACGAATACTTTGCCGGCGTGCGCGAAGTGATGGTGCTGCCGGTTGCGGGCGCGATCGAGGCGCTGCTGGCGGAGACCAACGCCAACGCGTCCCAGCTCGACCCGAACGCCAAGGCGGCGCCGGCGGCCAGGCCGGGCCAGCCCTACCAGGACGTGTCGCCAACCAACGTGGGCGACGCCTACAACGCGCTCAAGACCTACCTGATGCTGGCCGATAAGAGCCACGCCGAGCCGGGCCACCTGAACGACCAGCTGACCCGCTACTGGCGCGGCTGGCTGGCGGCCAACCGCGGATCGATGTCGCACGAACAGACCATCCGCAGCGCCGAACGCCTGCTGACTTTCGTGCTGGCCCACGTCGAGGACCAGGCCTGGCCGCAGATCACGCCCAAGCTCAGCCTGCTCGACACCGCGCGCGAAAACCTGCGCCGCGTGGTGCGCGGCACGCCGGCGCGCGAACGCGTGTACGCCGACATCCGCACCCGCGCCGCCACCCGCTTCCCGGCGGTGACGGTGGCGCGCATCGTCGGCGAGCAGGACCAGGCGCTGGTGGTGGGTAGTTACGCGGTCAGCGGCGCCTTCACACGCGACGCCTGGGACAAGTTCGTCCAGGGCGCGATCCGCGACGCGTCCAACCGCGAACTGCAAAGCACCGACTGGGTGCTGAAGAGTGTGGCCAAGGACGACCTGACGCTGGAGGGCAGCCCCGAGCAGATCCAGAAGACCCTGGTCGACCTGTACAAGGCCGATTACGCCAGGGAGTGGAGCAAGTTCGTGCAGGGCGTGACGATCGCCGACCTGAACGGTTTCGAAGGCAGCGTGCAGGCGATGAACCGCCTCGGCGATCCGCAGACCTCGCCGCTGGCCAAGCTGCTCAAGACCGTCTACGAGCAGACCGTGTGGGACGACCCGGCGCAGGCGCGCATGGTCTCCAGCCAGGTCAAGCGCGGCATCCTCGGCTGGTTCCGCGAGGTGGTGCTGCGCCAGGCGCCGAGCGAGGCGCGCCAGGTTGCCGATGCCATGGGCCCGCTGCCGGCCGGCGGCGCGCAGGCCGGTCCGATCGGGCGCGAGTTCGCCGGCGTGGCGCGCCTGGTCGGGGTCAAGGAAAAGGATGCGTCGCTGATGACCGGCTATCTGGACGCGCTGTCGAAACTGCGTTCGCGCCTGAACCAGCTGAAGAACCAGGGCGACCCCGGCCCCGGCGCCAAGCAGCTGATGCAGCAGACGCTGGAAGGCAGCGGCTCGGAGCTGGCCGATGCGCTCAAGTATGTCGACGAGCAGATGCTGACCGGGATGAGCGACGGGCAGAAGCAGATGCTGCGGCCGCTGCTGGTACGGCCGCTGGTGCAGACCTTCGCCATGATCGTGCTGCCGTCCGAGTCCGAGATCAACAAGACTTGGCAGGCGCAGGTGGTGGAGCCCTTCCAGAAGTCGCTGGCCGCCAAGTACCCGTTCGCGCCCGGCGCCCAGGTGCAGGCTACGGCGGGCGAGATCGGCCAGGTGTTCGGTCCCGAGGGCGTGGTCGCGAAATTCGTCGGCACCACCATGGGACCGCTGGTGGTGCGCCGTGGCGACGTGCTGGCCAGCCGCACCTGGGCCGACATCGGCATCACGCTGGCGCCGCAGGTGGTGAGCGGCTTCCCGGGCTGGGTGGCGCCGCTGTCGGCCAACGGCGTGGCCGCCAGCAGCGGGCCGCAGCAGGTGTTCCAGCTGCTGCCGATGGCGGCGCCCGGCGTCACCGAGTACACGATCGAGATCGACGGCCAGCAACTGCGCTACCGGAACACGCCACCCAGCTGGGTCAACATGGTGCACCCGGGGCCGCAGGGCAGCAGCGGCGTGAAGATCAGCGCCGTCACCTTCGACGGCCGCACGGTGGAACTGTTCGGCGAGCCTGGCCAGTTCGGGCTGGAGAAAATGATCGGCGCGGCCGAGAAGAAGCGGCTCGGACCGGGCGTGGCGGAACTGCGCTGGAGCGCGAACAACGTCACGGTCGGGATCACGCTGAAGGTGGTCAGCAATGCCGGCGCCGGCGGCGGCGATGCCCAGGCCAGCCGCGGCTTCAACGGCCTGCGCCTGCCGGAGACCATCGTCGGCCGCGCCGCAGCGCCGGCGGCCGCCGCTGCCACCGTCACCGCCGGCGCCGCCGGCCCGGTTCCGGCTGCGGCTCCCGCTTTGGCCGGAGGCGCGCAATGAACCGCGGCGCCAACGGCGGCGCGGGCCGCATCGGCTACTTCGGCAAGATTCCCGCGCACGACGACTTCGTCAAGGCATCCGACGACCAGCAGATGGTCGGCATGCTGGACGACTGGCTGGCCCAGGTCATGACGCGCCTGCCGGGCGACGCGCGCTGGAAGCTGAACTACGACGCGATGGCGCCGGTCAGCTTCGCCTTCGTCGGCCCGGGCCGGCGCCACGCGGTCGCGGGTCACCTGGTCGCCAGCCGCGATCGCTCGGGGCGACGCTACCCCTTCCTGACCATGCGCAAGCTGGACGTGCCCGACCCGGCCAACTTCATCGCACGCTCCCCGCTGGCGTTCGCGCCGCTGTGGCGCTTCTTGGAGAATGTGGCGCCGCAGGTGCTGGGCGCGACCGATCCCAGCGCCTACCTGCAGACCATCCTGGAAGCGCCGCCGCTGGGCGACCCGGACGCTGCCATCGAGGCGGCGCTGACCGAGTGCCTGGCCGTGTCCACGGTCGGCTCGCTGTCCGGCCAGCTCGGGATGCCGGCCGACCGCATGATCCTGGGCCTTGGCCTGCTGCTGCAGCCGGTAATGCACAGCCGGCCGGCGGCGCTGCACAAGAGCCTGGTGCTGCCCCTGCCGGCCGACGCTGCGGCACGCTTCGCGGTGGCGGCGTTCTGGCTGGCGCTGGTGGCGCCGTTCGTGCGCCGCACCGGCTACGACCTGGCGCTGTTCGTGACCCGGGCCGGCGGGCGGCCTGTGCTGGTGGTCGGCTTCGGCGGCGCGGCGGCCGGCACCCTGCATGCGCTGATCGATCCGCTGGTCGCGCACGAGCAGCAGGTGCACCTCGAGGACACCGGCTGGATCGACGAGCAGCTCGGCATCGACATCGACGTGCGCGCGCTGGCCAGCTATCTCGAGCAGCCGATGCTGCCGCTGCGCACCGCGTGCGACCTGTTCCTGAAAACCTTCATCGGAGCCGCTTCGTGAAAACCATCCTGTTACTCGGCGCAGTCCTGAGCGCAGCCCCGGCCCTGGTATCGGCCGCGGATGGCGCTGCGCCCATCGCGGTCTCCGGCACGGTCGCGGACGAGGCCAGCAAGGCCGCCGTGCTGGGGCGCCTGCGCATGCTGTACGGTCCCGAGCGCGTGGTCGACCAGCTGGCGGTCGGCCGGGTGACGGCGCCGGCCAACTGGAACGACTACGTCGGCCGCCTGATCGGCCCCAACCTGAAGCTGATCAGCCGCGGCCAGCTGCAGGTCGAGGGCACCAGCGTCAGCCTGCGCGGCGACGTCGCCAGCGAAGCCCAGCGCCAGCAGATCGCCGGCGACATCGCGCTCGGCCTCGACCCTGCCTACACGGTCAACAACGGCTTGCGCGTGGCGGCCTCGGAGCAGGGCATGCTGGACGCCGCACTGGCCAACCGCATCATCGAATTCGAGTCGGGCCAGGCCACGCTGGCCGAATCCGGCAAGGCCATCCTCGATCAGATGAGCGTGGCGCTGCTGCGCCTGAAGGACAAGAAGGTCGAGGTGATCGGCCACACCGACAATGCCGGCTCGCGCGCCGGCAACTTGTCGCTGAGCCAGGCGCGCGCCGAGGCGGTCAAGGCTTACGTGGTCGGCAAGGGCGTGCAGGCCGACATGGTGGCGGTATCGGGCGAGGGACCGGACCGGCCGGTGGCGGACAACCGGACGCCGGAAGGACGGGCGCGCAACCGGCGCATCGAATTCAAGGTCGTCCAATAAGCTGCGCCACATCAAACCGGGGTCAGAGCCCGGTTTTTGGAAAGATCCATAGAACAATTCGATTCGCAACGATGCGGGGTCAGAGCACAATGAATCTGCTCTGACCCCGAATTTTCTTGTTGAAAGGATCGTGCCAAAAACCGGGCTCTGACCCCGGTTTGATGGCGATCAGGGGAGGGTAATGGTGATGCTTGCGGAACGCGGCGGCAGCTTCACCAGGTCGTTGTAGCTGGCCAGGGCCGTGTCGGTCTCGTGCGCCAGCGCGGTGCGGAAGCCGAGGTAGGCGCCCAGCCCGGCCAGCGCGAACACCGCGCTCAGGACCCACAGCGACAAATCGCTGCCCAGCTTGTGGACGATCTGGTCGGGACGCTCGGCGTGCGGCGCGAAGCCGCGGCTCTTGCCGCGCATGCGGGCAATCTCGTCGCCCAGGCGCGCGGTCAGGTAGTTCAGCTTGTCCTTGCCGTCGAGGGCGAAGCGGCCCTGGAAGCCGAGCAGCAGGCACATGTGGAAGACTTCGAGTGCCTGCAGGTGGGCACTGCCCTTGGCGCGCAGGTCTTCCAGGCGCTGGAAGAAGTGCTCCCCGGCGAGCTGGTCGCCGAACAGGCGCAGCTGCAGCGGGCGGGTCTCCCAGGCGTCGCGGATTTCGTAGTCGGAGCGCAGGATGATTTCGTCGACCGCCGCGCAGAACGCATATTTCGCGGCGGTGACGTCGTCGGCCGGCACCCCGAGCGCCTTGGCGTTGCGGTCGATGTCGCCCAGGAAAGCGGTCATGTGGTCGGCGAAACCGGTCTTGTCCTGCGGGCCGCAGCCGCCCTTGAGCAGGAACAGCGCATAGAAACCCTCGTACATGATGTCGACCAGGGATTGCGGCGCGCCGCCGGCGCCGTTGCGGGAGGGGGCCGGCGCGGCGCGCCTTTCGGTATGCGAATGAGCGTGGGGAGAGTTCATGCGGCGATCGCGATCAGTTCGAGTTTGAGGTCGCGCAGCCCGTTCGGTACGTAGATCGAGATCGACTGCGCCTTCAGCATGCCGTCGTACAGCACGCCGCGGTTTTCCAGCACGAAGTAATAGGTGTCGGGCCGCACCGGCAGCGCGCTCGGCACCTGCGGCGCATGCACCAGCTTCACGCCGGGCATGGCCGACAGCACCAGTTTGTCGACGTCTTCCGGCGCCCCGATCTTGAAGCGCAGCGGCACGATCTCGACCAGCTGCAGCGCCGGCATGTCGGCCTTCACGCCAAGGTACAGCGTGGTTTGCGGGGTGATCTTGCCCGAGTCGAGTGCGCCCAGGTGGTACGACGGGCGGTCGTTGGACAGCGCGATCGAGAAGTACTTGGAGGAGATCACGGTGTCCAGCAATTCGCGCAGGATGCCATCCAGGCGCGCGAAGGCCGGCCCAGGATCCTGGTGCGCATAGGCCGGCAGGTCTTCGAGCTTGACCGCGCGCGAGAAGGTCATCAGGCCGCCGGCCAGCACCAGCAGTTCCTGGAACAGGCGCTCGGGATGCAGTTCGCGGTGCGCCAGGTAGTGACTCAATGCAGCGTAGCCCGAACTGGCAGTGTGCAGCAGCCAGAACGTGGAGACATCGCCGCCGCGCAGTTCGACCACGTTCTTGCTCGGCTCGCGGTGGTGGCCGTACAGCGCGTTGACCTTGGCCAGCAGCTTTTCCATCAGCCGCGCCAGGCGCGCCTGCAGGCCGGGGGCAGCGTCGATCGAGACGCTGGGCGGGATGAAGTCGTGGTCGATCTCGAAGCCGCCGGTGGCCAGGCGGTGCAGTCGCAGCAGCGGAAAGCTGTCGTAGGCGTCGAGCGCATCGGACGTATCGAGTTCGGGTACCAGGCGCAGGTTGCGCGTCAGGTAGGCCACCGGCGCTGGCGCCGCTTCGCTGTATAAATCCTGGGTATCGTGCTCGCGCTGGCCGAAGCGCGCTTCCAGCCGGGTGTCGCCGGGCGCCGCGCAGTTTTCGCCATGCGCCTTGAGCGCGGGCAGGGCGGCGTGGAAGGTGAGGGTGCCCTCCGGTGCCAGCAGCTCACCCAGCCGTACCTGGGGCGGCAGCATGTCGTGCTCGGGGGCGCGGTAGACCTCGCCGTCGGGGAAGATCAGCGACAGCTCGGTGATGCGCAGCACGTCGGCCTTGAGCGCGTCGGCGTCGATCGCCAGTCGGCGCACGCCCCAGCAGTAGGGATGCAGGGCGGCGGCCGTCTCGTTCAGGCGCGCCTCATGGTAGCGGTCCTGCTGCTGGAAGTGCTGGGGACGCAGGAACAGGCCTTCTCCCCACAAGATCTTCGACGCCGTCGTCATGCATGCCTCCTGTCGCTCTTAGTTTCCGCAAATATCTAGCTTGCTGGAAACACGCATGCACTCATTGACAGCGCACAAGCGACAAGGGCTTGACACCAAGGCCACCGGCGGCCGCGCCACTGCCGACGCTCATCGCACAGGCGTGCAAACCGAGCGTCACGCCGGCCTGTTCGGCGTCCGGCGCGGCAAAAGCCAGGCGCCAGCCGTCGCGCGCCGGCGCACGGAACAGGGCGACCACGCCGATATAGCCGACCTCGCGCGCCAGCTTGTCGGCCAGCTCCAGCTGCTGGCCCGGCACCAGCGTAGCTTCCTTGACTTCGAGCAGGTCAGCGCCGAGCGCCTCGCGCTCCGCTTCCGGCGACAGGAAAGCGGCATACGGCGCGGCGTCGAAAGCGGCGCGCTGACGCAGTTTGTAGACCCGCACCAGCAGCGCCAGCGACTGCCCACGGGCATCGACGTTCAGGCGCTTGGCCGCATGCAGGCGCAGGGTGACGTTGCGCGGCGCCTGGTCTTCCGCGGCGGGCGCCGGCGCCGGCTTGCGAAGGCCGGCCGCTTCCATCGCGCCGGACAGGGAGGCGCCGCCGCCGGCGCAGGCGGACAGCAGCAGCGTGCACAGCAGGATCGGGATCGTGTTCGCAGCAGCGGGCATCGGTGCACCTTGCATTTGGTTAAGTAATTGCGACATCGAGATTTAACGGCAATACAAAAGGCGCCCCGTGCGGCGGCGCAAGACCGGCTTCGATCAGGCGCAATCGCCCGGCCATCGTAAGTTGACTGCACTCAATTACGCCATGGAAACGTTCACCAATAATTGGCGCTCGCATCCAACCAGGGAGGACCCGATGAAGTTCCAACGCACGATGTCACGCCTGATCCCGCCGGCCAGCCTGCTGTTCGGTGCGGCCCTGCTGTCGGCCTGCGCCAGCAGCGGCCCGACGGCCCCGGCTGCCGCGCCCAAGGCCGCGCCCACGATCGCCGCCGCCATGGCCGAAGTCGACGCGGCCGTGCTGGCCGGCCAGAACGACAAGGCCTACGCCATTTTGAAGCAGGCCGGCAGCCGCTTCCCGACCGACAAGACGCCCTGGGTGCGCATGGCCCAGATGCGTTTCGACAGCACCAACTACGGCGAAGCGATCGTCAATGCCCAGGAAGCGCTCGAACGCGACCCGGACGACACGCTGGCCAACAGCATCGTCGCCGTCAGCGGCCTGCGCGTGACCAGCAAGGCGCTGGCCGACCTCAGTCACAAGAACAACCTGAACGGCAACGTGCGCACCGAAGCGCAGGAACTCGCCAAGCTGCTGCGCACCAGTCTCAACGAAGAAGTGCTGGTGGCCAACCGCAACGCCGGCACCCGCAAGGACGGCGCGGTCAAGAAGGCGATCGGCGCCGCCGCTGGCACCGCCACGCCGCCCACCACCTCCCGCGCCCCTTCCAGCGACCCGTTCGGCGCGCTGAAGTAATCCCCGATTTCCGTTCCCACCCTGGAGCCGACATGCCCAAGAATGAAAGCGTGCAGAAACGCCTGCAGAAAGTGCGCGCGCCGCGCGTGCAGATGACCTACGACGTCGAGATCGGCGACGCCATCGAAAACAAGGAGCTGCCCTTCGTGGTCGGCGTGCTCGGCGACTTCGGCAGCGATCCGGACGCCGCCAGGAAGCGCCTCAAGGACCGCAACTTCGTCAACGTCGACGTCGACAACTTCGACGAGGTGCTGGATGGCGTGGCGCCGGTGGCGCAGTTCCGCGTGCCGAACCACCTGTCGCAGGAGGGCGGCGAGTTCGCAGTCAAGCTGCAGTTCCGCGAGATGGCCGACTTCCGCCCGGAAGCCATCGTGCAGCAGGTGGCGCCCCTGAAAGGCCTGCTGGAAGCGCGCAGCAAGCTGGCCGACCTGCGCAACAAGCTGGCCGGCAACGACAAGCTGGAAGACATCCTCAACGACGTGCTGTCCAACACCGAAAAGCTGGACAGCCTGCGCAAAACCGGTAAAGGGGAATGATCGATGGCGGCGATCCTTGACAACGCGGTACCCACCGGCAGCCAGGCCCTCGAACTGGACACCGGCCTGCTCGACCAGATCGTCGAGCAGAGCCGGGTCGCCAAATCGACCAGCGAGCACGAACGCGCGCGCGACATCATCTCCGAGCTGGTGACCCAGGTGATGGAAGGGACGATGATCGTCTCGACCAACCTGTCGGCCACCATCGACGCACGCCTGGCGGAGCTGGACCGCATGATCTCGGCCCAGCTCTCAAGCGTGATGCATGCGCCCGAGTTCCAGAAGCTGGAACGCAGCTGGACCGGCCTGCACTACCTGGTCAAGAACAGCACGACCAGCGCCGGCTTGCAGATCCGCATGCTGAACGCCACCAAGAAGGAGCTGGTCAAGGATTTCCAGTCGGCGCTGGAATTCGACCAGAGCACGCTGTTCAAGAAAGTCTACGAAGAGGAGTTCGGCAGCTTCGGCGGCGCGCCCTACGGCACCCTGATCGGCGATTTCGAAGTCTCGCGCCAGCCGGAGGACGTCTACTTCCTCGAGCAGATGTCGCACGTGGCCGCGGCCAGCCATGCGCCCTTCATCACCTCCAGCGCGCCGGAACTGTTCGGCGTCGAGAGCTTCGGCGACCTGGGCAAGCCGCGCGACCTGGCCAAGGTGTTCGACACCGTGGAGTACGCGAAGTGGAAGGCTTTCCGCGAGTCCGAGGATGCGCGCTACGTCGGCCTGACCCTGCCGCGCTTCCTGGGCCGCCTGCCGTACAACCCGGTCGACGGCATGACCACCGAAGGCTTCAACTTCGTCGAGGACGTGGACGGCAGCGACCATCACAAGTACCTGTGGTGCAACGCCGCTTACGCCTTCGCGACCAAGCTGACCAAGGCCTTCGAGGAATACGGCTGGTGCGCGGCGATCCGCGGCGTCGAGGGCGGCGGCCTGGTCGAGAACCTGCCGACCCACACCTTCAAGACCGACGAGGGCGAGGTCGCGCTCAAGTGCCCGACCGAGCTGGCGATTACCGACCGCCGCGAGAAGGAACTGTCGGACCTCGGCTTCATCTCGCTGGTCCACTGCAAGAACACCTCGTACGCAGCCTTCTTCGGCGCCCAGTCGGCGCAGAAGGCGCGCAAGTACAACAGCGATGCCGCCAATGCCAACGCGCTGCTGTCCTCGCAGCTGCAGTACATCTTCGCGGTCTCGCGCATCGCCCACTACATGAAGGCCATGATGCGCGACAAGATCGGCAGCTTCGCGGCCGCCTCCAACGTCGAGGATTACCTGAACCGCTGGCTGACCCAGTACGTCCTGTTGGACGACAACGCCAGCCAGGAGCAGAAGGCCCAGTTCCCGCTGCGCGAAGCCAGCGTGCAGGTGGCCGAGGTGCCGGGCCGGCCGGGCGTGTACCGCGCGGTTTCCTTCCTGCGCCCGCACTTCCAGCTCGACGAACTGTCCGTTTCGCTCCGACTGGTCGCGGAGTTGCCGCAATCGACCAAATCCTGATCTTCACACCAACCTGAACTGGAGTAGAACATGGCAATAGACGTCTACCTGCAAATCGACGGCATCAAGGGCGAGTCGGCCGACGACAAGCACAAGGACTGGATCGAGTGCAAATCGGTGAACTGGGGCGTGCTGCAGCCGAAGTCGGCCACCGCGTCGACCGGCGGCGGCCACACCGCCGAGCGCTGCGAGCACAAGGAGATCGAGATCAACAAGCTGGCCGACCTGTCCTCGCCGGTGCTGCTGCAGACCTGCTCGTCGGGCAAGACCATCCCCAAGGCAAAGTTCGAGTTCATGCGCGCCGACGGCCAGGGCGAGCGCGTCAAGTACTTCGAGATCGAACTGGAAAACGTGCTGATCGGCTCGATCACGCCGAGCGTGAAGGAGGGCGATTTCATGCATGAGACGGTCGGCATTAAGTTCTCGAAGGTCAAGTGGAAGTACACCCAGCAGAAGATCGGCGGCGGCGCCGGCGGCAACACCTCGGGCGGCTGGGACCTGGCCAGCAACAAGGTTGCCTGACGCTGCCTGGTGCAGTGCGCAGCGCGCAGTGCAGCGTGTCTCCGCGGCTTCGTGCCGCGGTCTTTTTTGGGAGCGGCGATGACTGCAGTCGTACCCGGCCTGTTCGAGCGCCTGATGGGCGGCGCCCAGGCCGCCCCCGGCGGACGCGCCGGCCCCAGTCTCGAGCAGCTCAAGGACAGCGTGGCGCGCGATCTCGAAGCCCTGCTCAACACCCGCGCCGGCTGCCCGCCGCACGCCTTCGACGATTACCCCGAGGCGCGCGCCTCCATCCTGAACTACGGCCTGCTGGACTTCGCGGCGTTCAGCCTGTCCAGCAGCGAAGACCGGGCCGCGATCTGCGCCAGCCTGAAGGACGCCATCGAGCGTCACGAACCGCGCCTGCGCAACGTCAGCGCCACCCTGCAGCAGGACGGCGGCATCAACCGCCTGAGCTTCGTGATCCACGCGACCCTGCAGCTGGACGGCAATCCGGAACCGGTCAATTTCAACGCCGTGCTGCAGCCTTCGTCGCTGCATTACGCGATCAGCAGGGCGGTGCGCCCGACGCGTGCCTGAGCCCCGGCCGCCATTTCATAAAGGACCCGACGATGGACATCAACCTGAAGACCCTGATTGGCAAGTTGAACGACACCAGCCGCGTCGCCGCCACCCGTGCAGCCGGCATCTGCGTCGGTCTCGGCCAGTACGAAGTCGACATCGAACACCTGTTCCTGGCGCTGCTGGAGCAGCCCGGCTGCGACCTGGTGGCGGTCGCGCGCCAGGCCGGCATCAGGCTGACCGGACTGGAAACCGACCTGCGCAAGGAAGTCGAGCGCCTGCCCGGCGGCAGCACCCGCACCCCGGTGTTCTCGCGCCACCTGCCGGTGCTGTTCGAGCATGCCTGGCTGATCGCTTCATTGAACAGCAGCGTGAATGCCGGCCAGCCGCAGCGCATCCGCAGCGGCCACCTGCTGCTGGCACTGCTCACCGAACCGGGCCTGGCCCAGCTGGCCCAGCGCGCGTCGACCCACTTCGCCGGCTTCCCGCTGGACCGCCTGAAGCACGATTTCGACAAGCTCACGCGCGGTTCTGAAGAAGCCGAAATGGCGACAGCGGCCGCGGCGCACGCGGAGCCGTCCGCCGATCCGGTCACCGAACTGCAGGCGGCGCAACCCGGCAAGACGCCGGCGCTCGACCAGTACACGACCTGCCTGACGGCGCGCGCGCGCGACGGCAAGGTCGATCCGGTGATCGGGCGCGATGCCGAGATCCGGCAAGTCATCGATATCCTGATGCGCCGGCGCCAGAACAACCCGATCCTGACCGGCGAGGCCGGCGTTGGCAAGACCGCGGTGGTCGAAGGGCTGGCGCTGCGCATCGCGCTGGGCGACGTGCCCGACGTCCTCAAAGGCGTCGAGATCCACAACCTCGACATGGGCCTGCTGCAGGCCGGCGCCAGCGTCAAGGGCGAGTTCGAGAACCGCCTGAAGAACGTGATCGACGAGGTGAAAAAGAGCCTGCACCCGATCATCCTGTTCATCGACGAGGCCCACACCATGATCGGCGCCGGCGGCACGGCCGGCCAGAACGACGCGGCCAACCTGCTCAAGCCCGCACTGGCGCGCGGCGAGCTGCGCACGGTGGCGGCCACCACCTGGGGCGAATATAAAAAGTACTTCGAGAAGGATGCGGCGCTGGCGCGGCGCTTCCAGGTGGTGAAAGTCGAGGAACCCGACGAAGACACCGCCAGCGCCATGCTGCGTGCGATGGCGCCGCTGATGGAACAGCATTTCGGCGTGCGCATCTTCGACGAGGCGATCACCGAGGCGGTGCGCCTGTCGCACCGCTACATCAGCGGCCGCCAGCTGCCGGACAAGGCGATCAGCGTGCTGGACACGGCCTGCGCCAAGGTCGCGCTGGGCCAGAAGGCGACGCCGGCCGCACTCGAGGAATGCGGGCGCAAGCTGGAACGCCTGGATGCGCGCATCGGTTCGCTGGTGCGCGAGGAAAGCGGCGGCGCCGATCATGGCGCGGCCCTTGTGACGCTGCGCGCCGAGCGCGCCGACGCGCTGCTGGAGCAGGGCCGCCTGCGCGAGCGCTGGGAACGCGAGCAGGCGCTGTCGGGCGACATCCATGCGATGCGTACCGCGCTGGAATCGGCGCCCGACAAATCCGGTGGCGCGGCGCTGCAGGCCCGGCTCGACGAGCTGCGCCGGCTGCAGGGCGAGTCGCCGCTGGTGCCGGTGCAGGTCGACGGCCACACGGTGGCCGGCATCGTCGCCAGCTGGACCGGCATCCCGCTCGGGCGCATGGTCAAGGACGAGATCCGCACGGTGATGAACCTGCGCGGCCTGCTGGACGAGCGCATCCTGGGGCAGGGACACGCCAGCGCCCTGGTCGCCCAGCGCGTGCGCACCGCGCGCGCCAACCTGGAAGACCCGAACAAGCCGAAGGGTGTGTTCCTGTTCGTCGGCACTTCGGGCGTCGGCAAGACCGAGACCGCGCTGGCGCTGGCCGACCTGCTGTACGGCGGCGAAAGAAAGCTCGTGACCATCAACATGAGCGAGTACCAGGAAGCGCACAGCGTCTCCGGCCTGAAAGGCTCGCCGCCGGGCTATGTCGGCTACGGCGAAGGCGGCGTGCTGACCGAGGCGGTGCGGCGCAACCCGTACAGTGTGGTGCTGCTGGACGAAGTGGAAAAGGCGCACAGCGACGTGCTCGAACTGTTCTTCCAGGTGTTCGACAAGGGCGTGCTGGACGATGCCGAAGGGCGCCAGATCGACTTCCGCAACACCATCATCATCCTGACCTCGAACGCGGCATCGACCCAGATCATGCAGGCCTGCCTGAACAAGCCGGCCGCCGAACGCCCCTCTCCCGACGAACTGGCGCAACTGATCCGTCCGGCCCTGATGAAGCACTTCAAGCCGGCCTTCCTCGGCCGCCTGGCGGTGGTGCCGTTCTACCCGATCGACGACGAGGTGCTGGCCAACATCATCCGCCTCAAGCTGGACCGCATCAAGGCGCGCGTGGCGGTCAACCACAACGCGCAGTTCCAGTACGACGACGCGCTGGTGGCGGCGGTGCTGGGGCGCTGCACCGAAGTCGATTCCGGCGCGCGCAACGTCGACACCATCCTGAACGGCACGCTGCTGCCGGAGATCGCCGACGCGGTGCTGGCCACGATGGCCGAGGGCGGCACGATCGCCAAGGTGAAGGTCAGCGCCACCAAGGCCGGCAAGATCAAGTACGCGATCGACGCGGCGTGAGGAGAAGCGAATGATCGACGTGAACAAGCTGCTGGCGCCGGTGAGCGACGCGCAGCCCTGCGGCGAGGACCTGGCGTTTTCCAGCGAGATCGACGCCATCGTGCGTGCGCGCCAGGCCGACGACCCGTCGCTGGAGCAGGGCGCCTGGGTCACCGACCTGAAGGAAGCTGACTGGAAGTTCGTGGCGAAGCAGTGCGCCACCCTGATCGAGAAGCGCAGCAAGGACCTGCAGCTGGCGGTCTGGCTGGCCGAAGCCGGCGTCAAGACCGGCGGGCTGCGCGGTCTGGCCGACAGCCTGGAGCTGATTGCGGCGCTGTGCGAACGCTACTGGGACGGGCTGTATCCGCTGCCTGACGAAGACGGCTTCGAGCGCCGCATCGGCAACCTGGCCTGGGTGGCATCGCGCATCGCGCCCTGGCTGCGCGCGGTGGCGCTCACCGAGGGTAATCCGGCCTTTGCGCTGAGCGACTTCGACGTGGCGCGCGCCCACGGCGGCGAGCAGCTGGCCAAGCTGGAGGCGGCGCGTCAGCGCGGTGCGCGCAGCTTCTACCAGGGCCTGCTGCGCGATTGCGCGCAGTGCAGGACCGCGATCGACCGGCTGGAGCAGAGCGTCGACGCCCGGCTGGCGGCCGACGGCCCCAGTTTCACGGCGGCGAAGTCGGGGCTGGAGAGCGTGCTGATGTTCGTGAAACCGCTGGCGGGCGAGGAGGGCGGGGGCCAAGCGGAGGTGGGGAACGTCCAGCCGCCTGCGGGAGCAGCGCCGGCGCAGGCGGACATGCCGGCGCCGGGCGCCGCCGGTCCGCTGCAGACCCGTACCCAGGCGCTGGCCCAGCTGCGCGCCGTGGCCGAGTACTTCCGCCGCACCGAGCCGCACAGCCCGGTGGCCTACCTGGCGGAAAAGGCCGCCCACTGGGGCGAGCAGCCGCTGCACGTGTGGCTGCGCGCGGTGGTCAAGGACGACGCCTCGTTCGCCCACATCGAGGAACTGCTGGGCGTCGAACCCAGACGCTGAGCGCACCGCCGCGCAGTCGAAGTATTACTGCGCCGCCCCCGGCGCAGCCTGGGCCGCCTGGGAGCTCGCCTGAGAAGCAGCCTGTCCGCCGGCCTGCGCCACCTTCGCGGTGGCCTGCGCCACCTGCTCCTCGACCCGACGCATCGCTTCGCGCGTCGACTGGGTCACCTGCTCATACCCCTTGAAGGCATTGTCGATCGCGGCCTTGATGATCTCGACCGCGTTTTCCTGGCCCGGCTTGACGTTTTGGGTGACGTCGTAGATCAGCGCCGACAGCGTATTCTTGGCTTCGACCAGGTGGGTGTCAGCCGCCTGCTGGAATTCCTTCTGGATGTCGCCGATGATCTGGCGCAGCTGCTCGCCGTAGGCGGTGGCTTCCGACACGCCCGGCTGGAGGCGCGCCTGCACGGCGTCGATGGCGGCCTTCGGGTCGGCGGCCTGGCTGGCCTGGCGGCCGGCGTCCAGCGTGCCTTCCAGCGCCTGGCGCGCCGTGCTCAGATTCAGCGCCACGACCTGTTCGACCCCTTGCACCGCCTTGCTGGCGAGGGCATTGAAAGTCTGGACCTGGAGATCGAACAGCGTTTTGGTGGCGGATGCGAATTGCTCGGGATTGGTGAACATCGGTTTCTCCTCGGTTGGATGGCTACGGACGACCTGTACTGCTCCTCGTTTTGTTGTCGAACTTTTATGCGATGCACCGGCATTATTTAACAGGCTTGCGCTTTTCGCAACGGGCGTCACGATAGGGCCCATCGGCCTTTTCCCAGCCGGCGCCGAGCGGCGTCTGCGAACAGGCCAGGGTGCCGTCGGCCTTGCTGCGCCACTTGAACCAGGGCGCCGGTTCGGCATTCAACAGGGTGGGAAGGGCCAACGCGAGGCCCAAAAGCAGTGAAACGGTAGATTTCATCGTCCGTCGAGCTTATACGCTTGACGCCGCGTGTCAAGCAGACGAGTTTGAGCTTCCCATGGCTGGAAGGTATATCCTGCCGCTATCGACCAGGAAAACCATGAATTCATCCAAGGATATGCAGGCAACACTGAACATCGGCGAGGCCGCCAAGGCATCCGGCGTGAGCGCCAAGATGATCCGCCATTACGAATCGATCGGCCTGCTGCCGCCGGCGCGCCGCACCGGGGCCGGTTACCGGCTGTACGGCGAGCAGGACGTGCGCATGCTGCAATTCATCCACCGCGGCCGCGCGCTCGGCTTTTCGCTGGAACAGGTGGCCAGCCTGCTGGCGCTGTGGCAGGACAAGGCCCGCGCCAGCGCCGACGTGCGGCGCCTGGCAGAAGCCCATATCGGCGAACTCGAACGCAAGATCGCCGAGCTGCAGGCGATGAAGCGTACGCTGCAGGCGCTGGCGCACTCCTGCCACGGGGATCAGCGCTCGGACTGCCCGATCCTGGACGACCTGGCCGCGCAGTAGTCCGGCGCCACGCACGGTATGTTCTAATGGCTGACTTTCATTCCTGCCAACCATGCCGATACGCCGCCGCCTGCTTCCCATCCTGCTCATCCCCATCGTACTCGGCGCCGCCGGCGTATGGCGGCTTGGATCACAGCTGGTCGCGGTCGAGCCGCACGCGGTGGCGCTGCCGCCCGGACTGGGCGCCGAAACGCTGGTGCTGGACGCCGGCCCCGGCCAGCGCGTCGCCGCATCCTTCGTGCCGGCCGCCGCTACACCGAAAGGCGGCGTCCTGCTGCTGCACGGCATCCACGGCGACCGGCGCCAGATGGCGGCGCGGGCCGCCTTCCTGCACCGCGACGGCTATGCGGTGATGCTGATCGATCTGCCGGGCCAGGGCGCGAGCACGGCGCCGGCCGTCACCTTCGGCCTGACCGAAGCCGCCGGCGTGCGCGCCGCCCTCGTGGAATTAAAGCGCCGGGTGCCGGGCGCGCGCATCGGCGTGATCGGGGTGTCGCTGGGCGCGGCCTCGCTGGTGCTGTGCCGCGACTGTCCGCGCGTCGATGCGGCCGTGCTGGAATCGATGTACCCGTCGATCGAGGAGGCGGTCGAGGACCGCCTGCGCATGCGCCTCGGCGCCATCGGTGCACCTTTGTCGCGCCTGCTGCTGTGGCAACTGCCGCTGCGCCTGGACATCCAGCCGGCGCAATTGCGGCCGATCGAGCGCGTGGCCGCGCTGGGCATGCCGGTGCTGATCGCCGCCGGCAGCGCCGACCGCCACACGACGCTGCCGGAAACCCGGCGCCTGTATGCCGCGGCGGCGGCGCCGAAATCGCTGTGGGTGGTGGACGGGGCCGCGCACGTGGACCTGCACCGGTATGCGACGGCGGATTACGAGCGCCGCATCGGCGCTTTCCTGGACCATTACCTGGCCGGCGGGGCGGGCGAGCGCGCGGCGGTGGCGACCGTACAGTAAGACCGGACGCAAAAAACGAACGCAAAAAACGAGCGCAAAAACGCAAAACGCCGCAATCCTTCTGCAAAGATTGCGGCGTTTTGCGCCAGACATGCCGTCTAGAGGTCATCAAGACCGGGTAGCTTTTGGTGCCCACGGAGGGACTCGAACCCCCACACCTCGCGGCACATGGACCTGAACCATGCGCGTCTACCAATTCCGCCACGTGGGCATGCAAAACAACTGATACAACAATACAGCAAACAACTAGGTAGCTTTTGGTGCCCACGGAGGGACTCGAACCCCCACACCTCGCGGCACATGGACCTGAACCATGCGCGTCTACCAATTCCGCCACGTGGGCATGCAAACAACCGATACAACAATACA